>Ga0210391_10000198_pt1 | contig 71483 bp, 66 predicted proteins | sample IncBWC12OmetaG_FD_160573 | JGI IMG/M metagenome (GOLD analysis project Ga0210391, IMG submission 160573) | Forest soil microbial communities from Barre Woods Harvard Forest LTER site, Petersham, Massachusetts, United States - Inc-BW-C-12-O ...
TGGTCTGCGACACCACCAAGAAAACCATCGAGATCTATCGCGACGCCCAACTCTACGAACTGCCCGACGACCTCCGTTCCCGTTTACGCTCGGCGATCATGACGAAATGCCAGCAGCATAAGAAACGCGGACCCGAAAGCGTATGAGTTCCTTTTAAATTGGCGGCAACCGTCGCGACACTCCATCGCATATAATAGTCGGCAGGCCCTGGGGTGTTGCATGTCGCGTTTTCTGAGCACGGCCCTTCTCGTTTTTTTCCTTCCCGTATTCGCTGCAGTATTGGTGTGCGGTCAGACTAGCGATTCGGGACTGCGGCGGTCTTTGTCTTCGCCTTCGAGTTCACCATCTGCGCCGGCGGCTGATCCGAGTGTCCCGCCTCCTCCGCCTCCGATTCCTTCCAACGCGCCGCACATCACGAGGCAGACTCGCCTGGAAGTCATCCGCGATTTCGAAATGCAGGTGGTCTATGCACGGACGGCCTTTCCAATGGGAATGAAGGGGCTTCAGCTGCACGAAGGCATCGTTACGCCAAATGGCGAAGAACTGCGCCAGGACCTCGCTTTGTTCGGTCCAGCGGTAAAGCCCGGTGAGCCAGCGCAGATTTCATTTGTGCAGATAAAAGAAGACTACATTCATTTTGAAGTCAATGGCGGACCGGTGCGCCGGAAAAAGTGGTATCAACGCATCCAGGTCTCGGGCGCGCAGGGAGCGCCCGTGACAGGTTCGAACGAAGCGCAACCCAACCCGCACGGATCATGCGTCGATCTTTATTTCAGCAAATATGTTCCTGAGATGACGGCGCCGCAATTGCGCGCGTTGCTGTACCCCGTACTGGACTTTAACGCCCGAAACAAGGAGCAGGCCTATCTCGACACCGTGCCACCCAAGGCGAAGGAGGCGATTCTCGCGCACCACGTTCTGGTGGGGATGAATCAGGAGATGGTGCTGCACGCCAAGGGGAAGCCTCCGAAGAAGGTGCGTGAGCGCGACGGGGAAACGGATTACGAGGAGTGGATTTATGGCGAACCTCCGGAGGATGTCGATTTCGTACGCATCGTAGGAGATGAAGTAGTCCGCGTCGAGACGATGAAGGTGGGCGGAGTAAAGATCGTTCGTACCGACAAAGAAATCGTGTTGGATCAGCCGGACAAAGATAAAGAGGCAAAAAAGGAGCCGTCGCAGGAACATCCTGCGAACGCGCCGAGTTTGCGGCGTCCCGGCGAGGATTCCCAAGACGTCCCTCGCCCGGCAACTGGAGCTTCGCCGATGCCGCCTCAGCCTCCGCCGAGTCTGCCCCAACCTCCGAGCGGCGGCCCGGGAGAGATGGTCTCGAGTTTATAACTGCCGGGGCGGCAGCTCGCGTCATACTCCGGCGAGTCTCGAAGCAAACCTAGCGCTCTGCCATTGCCGAGCCCGCATCGGTGCGGTTCACGTAGTGGAGCCGAAAAAGTAGTTGCGTTTCTCCGGATGCTTCCAAGCCTCGGAGTATCCATCGGAATCCAGCCCTAGGATTTCCCTTCGAGGTTTCGCGGACCAGGTACGTTAGAATGCCTGCGTGGCTGTAGCCATCCAATGTCGCGATTTGCGCAAGACTTACGACGGCAAAGTCGAAGCCGTGCGCGGACTGAATCTTGAGATTCAAACTGGCGAGTGCTTCGGGCTGCTCGGTCCGAATGGGGCAGGGAAGACCACGACCATTGAAATTCTCGAAGGTTTGCTAGAACCAACTTCGGGTGAAGTGTCGATTTTCGGACACAGCTGGCGTGAGAATGCTCGCGAGATGCGCGAGTGGCTGGGCATTTCTCTGCAGGAGACGCGGCTCTCCGAAAAACTCACGGTGCGCGAGACCATCGAGTTGTTTGCTAGTTTCTATCGAGAACCGCGTTCATCCGAGGACGTGCTTGCAGAGTTGCAGCTAACGGAAAAGGCGGACTCGTGGGTGGGGAAGCTTTCCGGTGGGCAGAGGCAGCGGCTGGCGGTTGCTACGGCGCTGGTGTGCAATCCGAAAATTCTTTTCCTCGATGAGCCGACCACGGGCCTCGATCCGCAGAGCAGGCGGCAGTTGTGGGATATTGTTCGAGAATTTCAGCGACGTGGCGGGACTGTTCTGCTAACCACGCATTACATGGATGAGGCCGAGCGTTTGTGCGACCGGCTGGCAATCGTCGATCAGGGGCAAGTCATTGCTGAGGGATCTCCTGCAAGTTTGATTGAGCGCCTGGGAGGGCATCACGTGGTGGAGTTTGCCGTGAGCGCCGATATGCGCGAAAGAACGACCGGCTCGGACGGAGCGGCACTGGAGGCCTGGCGCGCACTGCCCAGTGTGGAATCGGTGCACGAGGACAATGGGATGGTGGCGCTCAGTGTGAAGGAAGCGCATTTAACGATTCCAGCGCTCCTGGAAGCGATTGGCAGGCAGGGAAGAGAGTTGCAGCACCTGACCACGCGACAGGCGAGCCTGGAAGATGTGTTTGTACGCTTGACGGGGCGGCATTTACGGGAAGAGTGATGAGGTCATGAAGATGTACACGAGTATGAGGGGACATTTTCGGTGCGTGGTTTTTCTGGTCGTGGCAACGTCTGCGATGTTGGGTGGGGAGCGTGGCTTTACTCAGACCCCTGCGCTGGCGGCTGAGTTTGCTCCGCTCGGGCAGTGGAAAGCCGCGGTCCTGGCGGAAGACGCTGTAACTCTAAAGGCGTTCTACAGCACCGACCCTGTGCCAAAGGTTCAGGAGAACGGCGTCGTGACCGGCACAGATGCGGACGTCAGTTTCTGGGTGGGCCTCAAGGCGCGAAGCATTGAATGGCAAACTGTTGCAGTGATCGACCGTCCCTGGGGCACGAGCGTGGTTTTCAAAGCCGAGGTGCAGTTGCCGAACGGCCAGACTCTGAACGTAACCGACGGCCAGGGTTGGAAAAAGCAGGGCGAGCGCTGGCGGCTGATCAGTTCGGAGCGAGCGGACGCGCCTCACCTTAAACAGCCATCGGACATGAACAAGAATCTCTATCCGGCGGATGCGGACGCGCGCGCGGAAATCAAAGATGCCGAAGAGAAAGCTGCAGCCGAGCACAAGCGCGTGCTGCTGGTTTTTGGCGCCAACTGGTGCTACGACTGCCACGTGCTCGACCTGGCGTTTCATAGGCCCGACTTCGCAGCGGTGATGGCGCGCTATGAAGTCGTTCACATCGACCTGGGAGCCGATGAAAAAAAGAATGCCGATTTGGTGAAGCAGTTCGACGTGCCGCTGAATAAAGGCATTCCCGCATTGGCCGTTGTCGAGAGTGACGGCAAGCTGGTCGTCAGCCAGAAGAACGGTGAGTTTGAGGATGCGCGATCCCTCACGCCGGAGATTCTGCTCGAATTCCTGAATAAGTGGAAGCCGCAGAGGGTCTCGTATTCCGGGCCTCCGATTCTGTCGACCGGTCCAAATTGAGAAACACTATGAGCATCGCAGAGCAAACGCCGGTCATAGAAAAAACGCCTTCGCGAAAGTATCCACCCAAACGGAATGGCCGATGGTCAGGATACCTTCATCTTCTGGGAGCTCGCATGCTGGAGTTGAAGCGCGAGCCGGAGGTCGTATTCTGGGTGTTCGTGTTTCCGTTGTTGCTAGCTGCTGGCCTGGGAATAGCCTTTCGCAACAAGCCAGGCGATGCATCTTCCGTAGCAATTGTGGCGGGCACGGGAGCGCAGGAGGCCGAGGCGCTGTTGCAGCGGTCCCCGCAGCATGAATCCATCAAGGGTGATGTGCGGGATGCCGACGCGGCGCGCAAAGGGTTCCGGCTAGGAAAGTACGATCTTGTAATCGAGCCCGACGGAGCTGGTGGACTGCGGTACCTTTACGATCCGGCGCGGCCGGAAAGCGTGCTTGCGCGGGCTCAAGTTAACGATGCACTGCAGACCGCAGCCGGCCGCAAGGATGTCGTCGCGACTGCGCTAGTGACTTCTTCCGAGCCGGGTTCGCGCTACATCGATTTTCTGATTCCCGGATTGCTGGGAATGAACCTGATGAACTCAGGCATGTGGGGAATCGGGTTTGCCCTTGTGGACATGCGGCAACGCAAGCTTCTCAAACGCTTTGTGGGTACGCCCATGCGCAAGAGCGATTTTCTGTTGGCGCTTATGTCGAGCCGTCTGGTGCTGATGATTATCGAGATCGGATTGCTTCTGACTCTTGGAGTCATCGTCTTCCACATGAGGGTGTTGGGATCGTTGTTTGCCATCTTCTTTCTGGGGGCGCTTGGCGCGTTGTGCTTTGGCGGAGTGGGATTAGTGACGGCGAGCCGGGCACAGAAGATTGAGAGCGTGAGCGGGCTGATGAATTTGGTGATGATGCCCATGTGGATTTTCTCCGGCGTTTTCTTTTCCTATGAGCGCTTTCCCGCTGTGATTCAGCCGCTGATCAAGGCGCTGCCATTGACCGCTTTAAACGATTCATTGAGAGCCAGCATTCTGGAAGGTACGCCCCTCATCCATCAGTGGCCGCGCTTATTGGTGATGTTCCTGTGGGGCGGAATTTCCTTTGTGCTGGCACTGAAGTGGTTCCGCTGGACTTAGTCGCGGATGGAACCAGTCTTTATAACTGTCTTGAGTTTTAGAATTAGGGACGAGGAGGAATAAGTGCGGCGAATTCGCTATGCGGTGGCAGCCAGCCTCGACGGATATATCGCAGGCCCGAAAGGCGAGGCGGAGTGGGTCATCCTCGATCCGGAAATCGATTTTGCCAAGATGTTCAAAGAGTTCGACACGGTCTTGCTGGGACGCCACAGCTTCGAAGCAATGGCGCGGGCAGGCAACCGCGCCATGCCCGGCCTGCAGACCTTTGTATTCTCCCGAACCCTGCGCCAGCGAGACTATCCCGAAGTGACCGTTCTCACAGACCGGTCGGAGGAGATTGTTGCCACGCTTCGCCGGGAGCCTGGCAAAGATATCTGGTTGATGGGCGGGGGAACGCTTTTTCGCAGTCTACTGGAGGCGGGGTTGGTTGATACCGTGGAGGTTTCCGTCGTTCCCGTGTTGTTGGGAGCGGGGATTCCGCTGCTTCCGTCGCCAGCCAACGAGGCCAAGTTGGAGCTGATACGCCACACGGTATACGATTCGGGAATTGTTTCCCTGCAGTACACGGTAAAGCCTGGAGCTCGTTCTTAACTTAGTGCCACTAAAAGCATCAGCCTCGCCCGTAGTTCTATGAGAACACGAACGAGGCCGGCTATGGTACTTGCGAACTACGATTTTACTTACGCTTTTACTACCTTTGCAGCTGCTTTTCTGACTTTCGCCCAACGTAGTTTTTGCGCTTCTGCGATTCGTCTCCGGGCGTCCTTGCTCAAGGTACGGCCAGTCTTCTTGAGCCTGTTCGCGCCATTGTGGCCGAGTGCGTCGAGCGCCTTCCCTACCTGCCCCATCTCTTGTTCAAGACGGGAGTACTCTTTCCGCAAAGAATCAACAACTTTGTTCATCATTAATCAAATACCTCCTTGCAGGTAAGGTAACACGAGAAGGCATAAGATGAGATATACATTCAGCTTCAACGTAAAATAAGTTATGACTGATTCGGGATCATTAGAACCAGGGAATAGGTCGCCCCGGCCAGTTATTACCCATTGATAGTAGCTAGAAAGTGTGGTGGCCGGCGGGCTTTTGTGGTTTGCTCGAAGGCATAAGCCAGGCGGATGAGAGTAGGTTCGCTCCAGGCGCGGCCAAAGAAAGAAATTCCCACCGGCAATCCAGAAATAAGACCCGCAGTCACGTTGATATTGGGATAACCCGCGACGGCTGCGGCATTTGAGCTTCCGCCCGCTACGTGATCGCCATTGACGAGGTCAGTAAGCCACGCCGGCCCACCGGTGGGCGCGACAATGGCATCGAGATGATATTTATCCATGGTGGCATCGATGCCCTCGGTCCGAGCTAGTCGATGGTTTTTGTCGATTGCATCCAGATATGCCTTTTCGCTGAGCGGGCCTTTCGTTTCTGATTTCAGAAATAAGTCTTGGCCAAAGTACGGCATTTCTTTCTCTCGATTACGGTCATTAAACTCGATAATGTCCTTCAAGGTACGGACGGGAGCACCCGGGCCTAGATTAGAGAGATAGGCATTAAGGTCAGCCTTCAGTTCATACATAAAAACTAATAACTCGGTTTCATCAAACTTACCCAGGGTTTCGATATCAGCAGGATCGATCATGGTCGCGCCTTGCTTCTTCATGGCGTCAAGAGCTTGCTCCATAAGTGCGTCGACGGCATCGCTGAATCCGAAGTACTTTCTGGCTACGCCGATGCGAGCGCTTTTTAGACCGTTAGGGTCGCAGAACCGCGTGTAGTCGGTGAACGACTTGCCTTGACTGCCGGCCGTGGCCGAATCCACTGGATCGACGCCGGTAAGTGCACTCAGCAGAATGGCGGCATCGCGGACGGTCCGGCACATGGGGCCAGCGCTATCCTGAGAGTGAGAGATCGGAATAATTCCGCTGCGGCTCACCAGGCCAACGGTCGGTTTGATGCCTGCAAGGCCATTCGAAGACGAAGGACAGACGATCGACCCATCCGTTTCAGTGCCGATGCCGACAGCGCCCAGGTTGGCAGATATGCCTGCCCCCGTGCCGGAACTTGAACCACAAGGGTTGCGGTTCAAGGCATAGGGGTTTTTGGTGAGGCCGCCGCGGCCGCTCCATCCGCTGGTCGAATGGCTGGAACGAATGTTGGCCCACTCGCTGAGATTCGTCTTGCCCAGAATTACGGCTCCAGTACTACGCAATTGCTGAGCCACAAAAGAATCTTTTTTTGGTCTCGACCCGACCAGTGCGAGCGAGCCAGCAGTGGTCATCATGCGATCTGCGGTGTCGATGTTGTCTTTAATAAGGACGGGTACGCCATGCAGCGGACCGCGCAGGCCTTTCGCTTTGCGCTCGTCGTCAAGTGAAGTTGCGATCGAGAGCGCGTCGGGATTCAGCTCGAGGACGCTGTTGATGGAAGGCCCATGTTTGTCAATCTCGTCGATTCGTGCGGAATACCTTTCCACTAGCGAGCGAGCGGTGTACTTGCCGGACTTCATTCCATCTTGCAGGTCGGCGATCGTAATCTCGTCGAGTTCAAAAGGTTTGACCTCGATAGTGGGCGCGGCAGGCGCACTCCCGCTGGCAGGCGCAGCTTCAGCGGACGCGACCTCACGTGCAGCAGCCAGCGCCGGATACAGCGGTGCCAAGGTTGCGGCGGCACCGCCGATCAAGGTAGTTTTGAGAAATGAGCGGCGGTCGCCAGCAGGCTTTGCGTCACGTAGTTTTCGGGCCATGATTTGCCATGTCCTCTTATCGAACAAGTGAATTGAATAAGTGGATCGAAGATCGACAAATTGCAACGAACATACTAATGCATAAAGTCCTAATCTGCAGCATGGCGAGCACCGGGTATCGAATCAGATCGGGCCAACTACGACGGCTACTACGTTTGTAGGTGGCAGGTGTACCATTTGAAATTATGAACACAATATGTCCAGACTCCCGTCCTTATCCTGCCGACTACCGAATTGCTCGGGATGCTAGTCTTCGGCAAGAGTCAGACGACGAAGACGATGAAGAAGACGACAACAGTGACGAAGACGACGATGACGAGAACGACGGCAACAACGGATACTCGGAATAAAAACCGTCCCAGCGCAAGCTTTCTTTGAACGACCGAGGGCCGCGTTCTGAAAACCGTGAAAAGCGCAAATTTTGCGTGATTTGCCGATTTTCCATGTATAATGAGTGCAGCTAAGTTTGACTCACACGCAATTGAAGGTCGGTATCGCCAACCAGCGTCACCCCCTCACTAGCAGCGAATCTTCTCAGCACAATTCAAGAAACAAGAAAAGAATAGGACTATCAATGGCAGAACAAGGAACAGTAAAGTGGTTTAACGACGCCAAAGGCTATGGCTTTATCAGCCGTCAAAATGGCGAGGACGTTTTCGTGCATTTTTCCGCTATTCAAGCAGGCGGCTTCCGCAGCCTGCAAGAAGGCCAAACCGTGCAGTTCGACGTGACCAAGGGCCCGAAGGGCTGGCAAGCGGAGAACGTCCAGGCTGTCTAAGGGAACGCTGGTAATAAGAAATGCCCGTGATTGAGATCACGGGCATTTTTATTTCTGAGGCAAAAAGCCGTCTCTGTTTCGATCTTAGTGATTTAAACCCGCAATCGCGCCTGTTCCACCATCTCGACCAGAACTTTTCTAGTCTCCAAGGGATTGCTTACCTCGTGCAGAAAAGCAATGCGCGCGCCCTTCATGCCTTCCTGAGTTTTCAATCGCACGTGAAAACCGAGGCGATCGACGGAAGTCATCGCTGACTCCTGCGAGTCAATCCCAGCAAACACGCGTGCAATCAGGATGAGCGCATCGTGGTGATCGGTGTTCATGTGCTCGATGATCCCGGCCGCCGCATCGGCCAGAGGATCGGGCTGCGCCTGGCCGTATTCTGGGGCGGAAACCCAGCCCATTACTCCGAAGCCGCCCACGAAGTAAACATCCACGATATCCATTCGGTAAAAAGAAAAATCGTCAAAGTTCACCCAGTACTTGCTGTTGGCATAGCGATCCACGTACAGCCGGCGCGCGCTTGCGACTTCGGGCTCAGGGATGGTGAGAACATTGCCGATCAACGTAACCCGCGACGCGCCGAGCGGATCGCCACCCGCTTCACCCTGAGTTGAACTTTGATTTATCAGCAAACTGGCGCGCGGATCGGCCTGCAGGTTCTGCGTGTGCATGGCCATCGTGCTGATGAGAAAAATAGGCCGGCCGCGCTCGTCCAATCCGTAAGGCATTACCGAGCCGAAAGGGAACCCCGGTTGCTTGCGGGAAAGCGTTGAAAGGCTTCCAATCCGGCCGAGGTACACCAAAGTACGCGCGCGCTCCGAGAACGAAGGCTCGGGAACCGGAGGCTGATCACTCGCTGGACCGGGGCCAGCGTGTTTTCTGGAGGAAGATGACACTGTTGTTTCTCCAAAGGCCAGTCTAACAGGATGCGGAACGAACACCGGAAACCGCGCAGGTGCCTCGGGGAGGGTTCTCACCCCCACAGAATCGCACTTTAGCGTGATAATATGCGACTATGAACCGAGTGAGCGGGAGTAGTTCAGCGGTAGAACGCCAGCTTCCCAAGCTGGATGTCGCCGGTTCGATCCCGGTCTCCCGCTCCATCAATTCAACAACTTACGGACTCTGGTACGTCAGATGTGTTTTCAATTGTGTTCAAAACGCCCAGAGGTTTAGCTTTCTTAAGCAAAGGCCGCAGTCATGACAATTCCAGGTCAGCCGCACGGGGCCTCAGCGAAGACTTCACCCCTTTGCTAGGTATTAAGCAAACGACTGCACCTGTGTTGCGCAACGCGCTGTCAGAGAGGGGAGTCGAAGTCTTCGATAACTCCAAAACGAGATTTCCTAGCGGAGCGGCATCTGGCGGATTTGCGATACGAGCGAGGACGGAAGTGATAAACGCCGCAGAGAAAACCCCAGCATTCCTCGGAAAATAGCGCAAAATGGCCGCAAATTCGGTACATTTTGCTGAAAAACGGGACTTGAGAAAGTATCCTGCTGAACTCCCGAGGCGATGTTGGGGGCCTTTTTTTCTGAAGGGCACATCAGTAGTCCGGTTTCAACAACTCCGCCGGGCGAATGCAATGCGATCACCAACCGATGATGCGGCGAAGTCCGAGCTTTACTCTTTTGTCTACTCTTTAGTCTTTAGGCCGTTTTCACCGCATATGCTCCGCACTCGGGGCAGTAGAGAGGCAATCCCGATCCGCGTGGAGCCACGGGCGCGTAGATGAAAACCGCATCGCAAGCCGAACACTTCAGGTTCTTCAGGTCCAGTAGCATTGTTCTTTGCGGTACGCTACCAGGTAGGAACCCTGTTTTTGGCAGGCCATCCCATTCAGCCAAAATAGCTTTCCAGTTCGGAACCTTTTTCGGCAGCTGGGTCCCAGCCCTTTGCCGCATTTGCTGCCGAGAGCACGACTTGAGCATCACTTTTTTCCTCACCTCATGGTTGAGTTTGCCATGTACTCGTCGACGCGAAACGGAGCACTCCCGGCCTGGGTTACTAGCAAGCTGCTCGCACCCAGTTCCAGTTCTGTGAACTGCCGATGCCAATCTTCTCTCGTAGGATGTGCCGTTCGTTTAATCTCAAGTGATCCTCTCAACATCTGCTGGCCCTGCGTTCCCGTGACCAGACCAGCTCTGGGAGCGATCACGCTTCTCCAGGCAGTCTGGTCCCTTACTTCCGCCGCGGATGGATTCGAAATCGAGGCCACGTCTCCCCGCGCGATCGTCATATCTCCGCTCGCACTGACGATAACCAGGTCGTGCTCATCTACCTTGATCAAAGGTGCGGTCAAGCTCCGTCGTCGCCGTACTTTCACCGGCGGGCCTTGCGGCTTGGAGCGTCACCTTATGATTCAGCTGCAACTCTTTAATCTTTTCCCAGGGGACGCTTAACGTCGAGCCCGAATCGAGCACGAACGAAATACCACCGTCCGCAGTGTCCTGGAACGCGCCAAAGAGCGGATGCCGCTTTTCGCAACAACGACATCGAAGTCTGTCGCGACCGCAGGTGGATCCGAGGCGGATATGCAATCCCAGGTAACAGAGCACACAGCAAAAAGGAGAACGCAGATCTTCAGGTCACCATATTGACGATTGCCCCTTCTTATCTCGATCCGCCTGGAACCGCTCGTGCCTTTCGAGTCTGCAGCCATCTCTAACTCGGGCAGGCGACCGCGCTTGGCTAAGTACATAACATCAGATATGCACGTTTGGTTCGTGTTGCACTCCAATCCGCAGGTAGTCCACGCACATTTGTAGTTGGCTGTACGGCCTCCCCACATTTGACAGCTTCTATAGAGAGACACAGAAGCACTCCGAGTTTGCCCTCGCATTTGGACTTAGCTCACGCAAACGGAGACTTGACGCGTGTCTAACCTTCCGAGGGAACGCCGGAAGCCCTCGGCCAAATATTCAACGGAGTACGAGGATGAAAACCACATGGGAACAAGCGACGCAAGAGTCGAACTTGCTGAATATGAATGCTTACATGAGTCGCCACCGGGGCGGAACAGCAGAGCGAATTTCCGTTCTGCTTGTAGATGATCATGCTCTCGTGCGCTGCGCGCTGCGGCGCCTTCTAGAAGACAGTCCAGATATTTATGTCGTAGGCGAGGCAAGCAATGGCGTTGACGCAGTCAGCATGGCCCAGGAACTGAAGCCAAGGATCGTGATCATGGATTGCGCTCTTCCGTTTTTAAGCGGACTAATAGCAGCAAAAACGATCAGCGAGAACTTGCGCGATACGTATGTTCTCATGTTGAGCATGTATGCTGAGGATACATGGGTCCGCAAGGCGCTTAAGTTTGGCGCCCGCGGCTATATTTTGAAGAATGCAGTGAATTTGGACTTAGCAATTGCGGTGCAGCGCCTCGCTGCTGGAGAAATTGTGCTCGATCCTCAACTCTCCCGCCGCCCCAAGGCCTTGAAAGGTGAGCGTTCTCACGGACTGACCATGCGCGAATTGCAGGTGCTGCAACACATAGTTGTGGGAAGATCAAATAAGGAGATCGCAAGCCATCTCGACATTAGCGCCAACACGGTGGGCGTTCATCGCTCCAATATCATGCAAGTACTGAACATCCACAACGCGGCCGAACTCGCTGCCTATGCTGTCCGTAACGGCTTGATAAACATCCTGTAGCGATCTTTGTTCCATTTTCGTAACAAACACTACTTTTCTTTTATCACCGGACTCCCTGACACTTATGATCTTGTGCTCCGATGATGTAATTGTGTCTCCTTCACTCCGTAGGCGAGTCTTGCAACAGTATCGCGCGATTAGTGTGAACAAACGCTCTCTTGCTAGTCTGACAGCGGCGTTCACTTCGCGGCCTCACGGGTGTCGCCGCTGCACAAGTATCGGACCGTTCTATTGCCCGTCCCCACCAAACCCGCGCCACTAGGGCTTTCTGCGCACAGCTATACGCCAACAATCTACCTTAGTCGAGTATCAACAGTACCGGACTATCCATCCATTGCGGTCCATCATCTTACGACCTTCAGTAATCCCGGCACTCTGTAAATCATCTTTCCTTTCGGCTTTGGCGAGCTAATCTATGCATAGAACCATTCGCAATATATAACGCTATCCGAAACAAGTTAGTGGTTGCTCGGGCAAAGATGCAAATTCCAAATAGGTGTGTGTCACTACTAATGTCAATCAATTACTTCCTGATGAAATCATACGACTATGCCGGAAGCAGCGTGTTCCGAGCCATTTGCGATAGGCGCAAGCGGCAGGCGCTAGCGGAGGAGAGAGTGCCGATTATTGTGGTGCCGGAAGAGAAGAGTCTTCGCCGTCAGGAAGTGTTAGCACGGATGTACCAGGTGGCCACAACGGCGGTAACCGGAGGATAGGCAATGGAAATATCAACGCATACATACATAAATCTCTAACCTAACACCGTTCTCGTGATTTCAGACGCCGGGAACCGCGTAGGCCACTCCACCTTGAAGCTTTGTCCGGCGCACACACACTTAGGCTCGTGAAGCTGCCGTGGCGTTCCCGGGATGTCCATACCGGTAACTTCGCTACCCCTAGCGTAATGTACCGCGTGTTTGGTCGACCAATGCGGGAGTGATGTGACGCGTGAGAGGCGGAAAACGGGAGAGAGAACATGGAGAAAGAACATATGGATATTGAAGTTATTAGAACCAAGGTCAAACAGTCAATCAACCGTGTGACTGGCATTGAAGCTGCTGCCATATCCGATACCGCATCCTACGACGCCGATCTTGGTCTGGATTCGCTCGCGATTCTTGAGATTGCAGTTGACGTAGAGACTCAATTTAAGTTTCAGGCGTCGGATGAGGAACTGTCGTCGATTCATACCGTCGAGGACGCGGTGAGTCTGGTTAAGAAGAGATTGAGTGTGGAGGTCGGATGACGCACTCTTCCGCAGTAGCAGTCACCGGACTAGGTATGGTGACGTCGATTGGTACAGGGCGGCAGAAGTTCTGGGATGCCGTCCTGGGCGGGCGCTGCGGCTTCGGCCCTGTGAAGAGTTTCGATACGCATAAGTACAGGGTGCATGTTGGGGCGGAGATATCCGACTTCTGCGCCGACGACTACGTACTGGAACCGCAGTCGGCATCGATCGGACGGACCTCTCAGCTGGCAATCGCAGCTTCACGTCTAGCGCTGCAAGATGGCTCGCTCGATCTGTCCTCAGTCAATCGAAGTCGCGTCGGCGTTTACGTGGGAACAACATCCGGGGAACCCCACTGCATCGAGCGTTTTGACGAACGGTATGTTCAGGGGCGGATGGACGAGGTTGGCGCGGAATTTCTGAACGGGTACCCCTGTCATGTAGTTCCGTTTCACATCGCCCACGAGCTAGATCTTGCCGGAGAAGTGATGATGATTCCCACCGCATGCGCCGCCGGCAATTATGCGATTGCCCATGCCTGCGACCTGCTCGGCCATGGGAAAGCCGACTACATGCTTGCCGGTGGTGCCGATTCTTTCTCCCGGATCACCTATACCGGGTTTGCGCGCCTGGGAGCGATCGCGCCTGAACTCTGCCAGCCTTTTGATCGTAATCGGAAGGGCATGATTCCTGGCGAAGGTGCGGCCATCTTGTTATTAGAACCCACAACGCGAGCGGTCGCGCGTGGCGCCCGTATTTATTGCGAGATTGCCGGCTATGGACTGTCGTGCGATGCACACCACATGACGGCAGCGCATCCAGACGGCGAGGGCGCGGCGCGCGCCATTAGACTGGCCCTGCAACACAGTGGCCTCGAACCTAGGGATGTCGATTACATCAGCGCGCACGGCACCGGCACCCTTACAAATGACCGTCTGGAGACCATCGCGGTCAAGAAGGCGTTGGGAAGCCATGCGTACAACGTGCCCATCAGTTCGGTTAAATCGATGCTGGGACACACGATGGGAGCCGCTTCCGCGATTGAGGCGGCCGTCTGTGCGTTGGCGATCGCTTACGGGCGCATCCCGCCAACCATGCACTGGCGAGACAGGGACAGCGAATGCGATCTCGACTATGTCGCCAATTCGGCTCGCAATCATGAAGTCAGGGTGGCAATGAATAATGCGTACGCTTTTGGCGGAAATAATTCTTCTTTAATACTCACTGCGCGCTCCTCGTCGGCTTCGTGAAGACCGCCATGAAGAAAAGAGTCGTGATAACCGGGGTGGGACTTGTCTCTTGCTTGGGAACATCGTCCGCTCTCTTCCATCGACAATTGTGCGGGGGAACGGACGGTGCAGGTCGAATCGTGGAGGGTGACCCGCAGGGCATGCGCATCCCGCTTGCAGGAAGGATTTCTTGTTTTGAGCCCGAACTGTATCTCAAAGGAAGATCTCTGAGACCGTTGGATCGAACCGGGCAACTCTTGGCATCGGCGGCGCAGATGGCGCTTGACAACAGCGGATGGGCGGCGGAGGCATTGAGGCGTACCGATGTCGGGCTGGTGCTGGGAACAATGTTTGGCAGTATGCACACGATTTCGGAGTTTGACCGACGGTGCCTGATTGAGGGTCCCGCTTGTGTCAGCCCGATGAACTTTGCCAACACAGTCATTAACTCGGCAGCCGGCCAAACAGCCATTTGGCACAATCTCCGCGGAATGAACTCCACCACGGCTACCGGTGCGACTTCGGGGCTAGTGGCGATCGGTTATGCCGCGGATCTGATCCAATGTGGCCGGCAAACGGCAATTCTGGCGGGCGGCGCGGATGAATTTTGTTTTGAAGCGTCTTATGGGCTGGAAAGGGCCGGGCTGTCATCTAACGCGGGGCACGAAGCGGAGTGCTTTACTCCTTTTGATGCACGACGAAGTGGAATGAGGCTGGCAGAAGCCGGTGCTTTAGTGGTTCTGGAAGATTGGGATTCGGCGCTGGCTCGCGGAGCTACGGTTCTGGGAGAAATTCGAGGTCACGCGAATTGTTACAACCCCAAATGGAACCAGCCAGGTCACAGCGCACGTGGGATCATCCGCGCGATGAGAGGCGCCCTGGAAGATGCCCGCTTGTCTCCACCGGAGATTGATTACATCAGTGCAGGCGCCAACGGAAGTCTTGCCGGTGATCGAAATGAGGGGCTTGCGATCAAAGCAGTATTCAATGGCCAGAGCGATCAGGTTCCAATTACCGCGATCAAGTCAGGGATCGGAGAGACTCTGGGTGCGGCGGGAGCACTACAAGCGATTGATCTGCTGGAGACGATGTGCAGCGGCACGCTTCCTGGAATTGCCGGACTGGAGCAGGTTGATGCGGAGCTTGCCGACCTTAACCTCTGTTGTAAGCCGACTTGCGTAGATGTTGACTCGGGCATGATTAGTTCTGTTGGCTTTGATGGTCATGCTTGCTCACTCATAATCTCAAAACCACCGGCACAAGTCTGACTTCAGATAGCGGGAGGCCACTTGCTTGAGGTAGACAAATTAACGTGTTCGTCGGTCGAGTCGGTTGTAGCGACGCCACAGCTGGTGCCCCGGTTCGGACCGGAAGGGCACGCGCGAGAAGCAGTTACAAAGCGGCGAGAATGGCTGGAAAGGAAAACATCAAGCAGACTTTTTCATATCGGGTCCTATTCGACCGCAAGCGAGCAGATGCGTGGCAACATCGAGAATCCGGTGGGAGTAGTCCAAGTGCCCGTGGGCATCGCAGGGCCGCTCGCGATTCGGGGCAACTACGCCAATGGAATTTTCTACGTGCCCTTGGCTACCACGGAAGGGGCGCTTGTCCGCTCGTATGAACGCGGAATGGTGACTCTGACCAGAGCCGGCGGAGTAACGACTCGGGTGTATCAGGACGAGAATCGAGTGTCGCCGGTCTTCTTTTTGGCTGACGTCGCTTGCGCGCAGGAGTTTACGAATCAGGTGACGCGAGATTTCCCCATTATCAAACAGGAAGCCGAATCGACAACCGAGCACGGCAAGCTGCTGCGCCTGGAGTGCCACCCGGTAGGGCGCGAAGTGATGGTGACTTTCAGCTACTTCACCGCGGACGCACACGGCATGAACATGATTGTCAAGGCAACGGAGCAGGCCTGCAGATGGATCGTGCGCAATAGTCGTGCTCACGAGTTCTATCTTTTCAGTGGGCTCAGTTCTGAAAAACACGGCAGCGGCTCTTTGTTGGGCGGCGGAAAAGGAAAAAAGACCACTGCCGGGGCGGTTCTTCCTGGGGCACTTACTAAGAGTTATTTGCACGTCAGTCCGGCGCAACTCGTGGACTTGTGGCACCACACGGTCGTGGGGCACATGCAGGCGAATGCGATAGGGTACAACGCCCATTACGCGAATGGACTCGCTGCTTTATTCATTGCCTGCGGGCAGGATGTGGCCAACATTGTGAATTCCGCCGTCGGGATAACCAACTTTGAACTGCTGGAGGATGGCCAAGCTTATGTCAGTGTGACACTTCCATCGTTGACGGTGGGTACAGTCGGCGGCGGTACCGGCTTGGGCACAGGCCTTGAATGCCTGCAGATCCTGGGGGCCGCCGGTAAGGGAAACGCGCCCAAGCTGGCGGAAATCGCCGCCGCCACTCTGCTCGCGGGCGAACTTTCAATGGCCGCTGCTATTGCCAGCGGGGAGTTTAGTCAGGCTCACGATAAATACGGACGGAATCGCCCGGAGACCTGATGCTCAACGTTAGCTCCGATTGCAGTGCACCGCCAAACCCAAACGAGGAACCTTCGAGCCAAAAAGGGCAATTCGTATGCTGTCAAATCGAGAGTTAGATGCGGTCATCGCCAGCAGATACGCTGAAGGCCGTAAGCGATTTGGTGACTTGGGACTAGACCTGCAAATCTATGCCCTGCGGATTCACGCCATCGTTCAAAAGCACCTTGGCGTCAACCCTTCCCCGGAAGCTGCACTCAGCTTCGTCAAAGGTCTGCACGGCGGCGACCTTTATCTTGCAACGGCGTGTGCTCAACACAGCCTCAACCCATCCGACGAACTAGGGGAAAGCAACTTCCGTGAAACCGCCAACCAGGCCTGGAAAATCCTTGAAGAGACCTACAAGGGCTTCATCCGTGATCTCTCCCGGTTTTATTTCCGCAAGGGATTTGTTGCCCACGACCTTGCCGACAACATCCTCGCCGATCTGTTTCTACCAGATCGCTCCGGGAACAGTCGCATAGTGTCCTATGATGGGAGAAGTTCCTTAAGCACATGGCTGAGAGTTGTGATTTCTAACCGGGCCATCAATGCACAACGCAGCAGCGGGTCAACGCAGAGCGTGGAACTCCTGACCGACATTCCCGACAAACCAGCCCTCGAAAACATTGATTCCCGACTGCGGACTCAGCGCTACCGATCTCCTTTTGAAGACACTCTGAACGATGTCTGCCGCGGCCTGGCATCGTACGAGCGCCTGATCCTGCTGTGGCGCTATGAAGATGGTCTACAGCTTGGGCAGATTGCGCAACTCCTGGGTATTCACCAGTCCAATGTAACGAGACAGTTGGAGCGACTGCAGAGCAAAGTCCGCGACCAGGTCGTATCTATCCTATCCGTGCAGCACGGACTGAGTCTCGCCGCGATCGAGGAATGCCTGAACGACATCGTAGAACACCCACAAAGTGTTGCCATACTGACATTCATCAAGAGTGGGCAAAGCGGATATCGCAACTCACCAGAAGTCCCGCCTGTAGGGGCGCCTGACTCTACTCCTCAAACTCCGCCGCGGGCCAAGCCCCCCTGTCCGAGCCCTCCGGGACACAAGAACGCCCACACCGCCCGCGGTAAATGAGGTCTTGATCTGGATTATCAAGCATTACCTGATCACTGACTTTATGGCGTTGCTCGCGAAGCAGTTACTTTTCTCAGCCACTATCAGAACTGCGCCAAGAAAATGTTGACCGCTAACCTGCCGCTTTCGCGACATTCGAAGTTTCAGGATACGCGCTGGACTAATCTAATCAGTATTTCATTGCCAAATGAGACACAATCCTTCTGTCCTAGCCCTACAACGGCAACCCACTAACAGTCCCATTTTGGGAACCACACCCCACTTCCCCCAATCTCAGTTGTGCTTTCCAAATAAATAATTAATATGGTTACAGTACTGGCATTCGCGAAATACGGTAGCGACGGAATGCGACCGAAGCTTGAATGGCATTTCCCCTTGCTAGTGAAATCCTTTCGAATACCCGTTCAAGACCTGCTTCAACTGGACACTGCGGAGGCCGAAAGCTGGGGAGACAAGCTTGCAGGGCGGAAGACAAGTCAAGCACATCAGCGATGAGGACATCGCCGCATTCGTGGACGGGACAATTTCTCCACAGCGCCGCAGACAAGTGGTTACGCATCTTGCAGACTGCGTGGAGTGCAGAAAGGAAGTAAGTGAGATTGCCATGAGCCAGTCTGTCATCAATGACCCGAGCAATTCCTCGAGGTGAAAGTTCTTTAACGTCCCATCTTCCCCGCAAATACGCCCCTTCGACTTGTCTAACTGCGTAGTTGTGATCTCGTATCGGTGTGTGGATATTGTGCAGTACGATTGCTGCGTTGATCCATGCGCCGCCAGGAGCGATCCCCAGTGTCCAGGCGCTTCCGCGGTCTCCGTCAGGAGCCTAGTGATTCTTACGACTGCATCATTGTGGGGGCTGGCGTGGGCGGTCTTGTATGCGCCAACCTGCTGGCGCGCGCGGGACTGACTGTTCTGCTCATTGAACAGCATTTCTTGGTGGGAGGTTATTGCAGTACCTTTCGCAGAAATGGCTATACATTTGATGCCGCGACGCACTTTTATCCGCTCTTAGGCAACCCAACCACTATCACCGGCGGCCTGCTGGCTGAGTTAGGCCTGAGCACACACTGGGTAAAGATGGACCCTGTGGATTCGTTTCATTTTCCGGACGGTTCACAGTTCACGGTTCCGGCCCACTTTGAGTCTTATCTCGACAAGGTCAAGCGCGAGTTTCCAGAAGAATCCCAGCAAATCGACCAATTCTTTTCTTTCGTCCGGAAGGCGTACCTGATCGGCCTTATCCGCTATTTTCGCGACGTTCCCACCACCCGCATAGTTCCTTATCAGGATCTTACACTTCGAGATGTCCTGAATAGGTATTTCCACAGCGAAAAGCTGAAGCTATTGCTAACCGGGGACATTGGTCATTGGGGCTCGCCCCCTTCGAGGACTTCGTTTGTATTCGACTCCATGCTGCGCCTTGCCTATTTTTTGGGAAACTACTATCCCCGCGGCGGTTCGCAGGTGTTTGTCGATGAACTAGCCCAGAAGTTCGAGGAATCCGGTGGACACATCCTTATGGGCTCCGCTGTACGCCGAATTGTCGTCCGTAACAAGACGGTGTGCGGAGTTGAAGTCGAGACCGGCAGCCTAAAAACCAAGATCCGAAAATTCGTGTCCGCGGGTGCAGTGGTTTCCAATGCCGATTTGCGGCAAACGCTTGAATCGATGATCGGCCCTGATCTCGTAAATGCCGACTATTTGATGAGCGTCCGGCAACTTCGCCATACTCACGCATGCTTTCTGGTTCACGTCGGACTGAAAAACATAGCTCTGGAGGAATTGCGTAAAGCGGAGGGATACCACTGGAGTTCCTGGAATGCAGAAGACGTGTCTACGAGCGCGTTCAAAGTATTCTTGCCGACCGCTTTCGATCCACAACTGGCTCCACCTGGCGGTCAAATTGTAATCGTTCAAAAGCTTACCGACATCAATTATGGATCGATTCAGGATTGGCCAGCCCACAAAGCCGCAATTGAACACTACGTAATCGCCGCCCTGGAGAAATGCCTGCCTGGTTTTTCGACTCATATAGTTGTGAAGCTAAGCGCTTCGGCGCACACCTCGCATCGCTATACGCTGAATCATCACGGCGCCATGCTGGGCTGGGAAATGTCTCCCGATCAGCTTGGCGAAGGGCGTCCAAGCGTGTGCAGTCCGTTTCAGAATCTTTTTTTCACTGGGCATTGGACTCGTCCCGGGGGTGGAATCACACCCGTGATGATCTCGGCCATGCAAGTTGCCCGGCTGATCACGGGGAGTACAGCGATGCAAGCTGAGCCTGTCATTAGATTCGAAGGTATCGCAGGTACAACCCAAGAACCGTCGCTGTAATTCACGAGTCGTCATTGCCAAACTCGCCGTGTAGCAGTTGTAACTTATCTTGTAGGTGATGGCCGGAAGTTATCGTCTGGTTAAGAGTGAGTGTAATCGCATGCTGCAGATAGTTACACGCAATTCGAACATTAACGGCTTGGCAGGCGCCTTGATGAGGGAGTTGCAGCCTGAAAGCGAGAAGCAGCCCGGTAGCACCACTGCGCAAAGTAATTGTTGCCGAGATACTAACTCAATAACTCACCTCTATGTCCCGTCTACGACCGGCCGCGACGGAATGGTCCCGGACTTATCGGATGCCGCATACAGGTTTCAGCATCTCGCCCAGAATAGATGCACTAGATTTGTGGTTTTGTCCAGCGCGCTGATTTACGGGACCGGACCGGGCCGGCAGGCATTGGTGAGCGAAGAACACACTGTTCCGCGACAGCGCACTCACTCAATTAGCCATGCGTGGCAAGCCCTGGAAAATCTTGCGGCCCGGTATTTTGACGGGCACACTGAAGTCACCATCCTTCGTCCCGTAACCATAGTTCCTTCCGAAGCATGGCTCAGCAGACTGTTGTGCCGCCGCTTCGTGTTAACCCTCCCGGGCCATGACGCAAATCTGCAACTGCTTAGCCTGAGTGACCTTGCACAGGCGATCCGCTGTGTGCTTGCTCACAATCGATCGGGCATATTCAATGTGGCTCCCGACCGCGTAGTCCCGATGCATACTGCCATACGGATTGCCGGAAGCAATCGCATTCCCATCCCCCGCACCTTGGTGCGCTTGGCTAAGCGTGCGGACACTCTGGATTATTTGCGGTATCCATGGACGGTCTCCAATCGAAAAATCAAACAAGAGCTTGGCTTCTCGCCTGCCAAGACGAGCCTTATGGCGTTGCTCGAGGCCCGCAACTGTGCTTCTAACCTCGCTACAACGGAGCCCTATTTTGACGAATTTGGCATGGACCGAAGCTACATTCAGTCATACAGCAGGACTTTGTTCAAGTTTCTTTCGGACTACTACTGGCGCACGGAGGAGATTGGGCTCGAGAACATTCCCGAGCGTGGCCGTGGATTGCTCGTCGGAATGCACCGCGGTTTTATGCCGTGGGACGGGGTGATGGCACTACACCTGCTGGTGCGGCGGATAGGAAGGTATCCTAGGTTCCTGATTCATTCTGGCTTGCTGAAGTTTCCATTTCTGGCGAACTTCATGATCAAACTGGGCGGCGTCGTGGCCTGCCGGCAGAGCGCCGAGCGCATCCTCTCCAGCAATGAACTATTGGGAGTGTTTCCTGAAGGCATCCAGGGCGCGTTTACTCGCTATCGTGACGCGTACAGGCTGCAGAGTTTTGGGCGGGATGCCTTTGTTAAGATGGCTCTCCAACACGGTGCTCCGATTGTGCCTTTTGTCACCGTTGGCAGCGCGGAGATATTTCCGATCCTGGCGAAAATTCAGTCGAAGCTGTGGAATCGTTATGCGGAGTGGCCCTGCATTCCGGTGACCCCAACCTTTCCTCTCTTGCCCATACCGCTGCCATCGAAGTGGCACACTCGCTTCCTGCCACCCATACATGTGGAGAGAGCATACCCGCCGGAGGCGTCCAATGACCGCTCCGTAGTGAAAGCCATTAGCCGTGAAGTGCAGTGGAAGATGCAGCAAGCCATCGATGAGATGCTATCGCGCCGTCGCTCGATATTTTTCGGATCGCTGTTCGAATCGGAGAACGCCCCGTGAAAGGCACTAGCAGTGTACGGCGGGCTGCCTACATTGTTCATGTGGCGCTTCGTCATCTGGTCGTTCACGGACTGCATGGTTTTCTCGGACGATGGCCGACGCTGGCGGCAAAATTTCCGGCGCGTAATATCCCGGGCCCGGAGCGGCTCCGGCTTGCCATTGAAGAGATTGGCGGGACTTTCATTAAATTCGGCCAGATGCTCGCTATGCAATCCGATCTGCTCCCGTTGGAGTATTGCAGAATCTTATCCACTTTATTCGACCAGGTGCCGGCGTTTAGCTACGCGGAAGTAGAACAAACCTTCCTGGAAGATTTGCAGCAGACTCCCCTTCAGATATTCGGCTCTTTTGACCGGACGCCGATCGCCACGGGTTCCATCGGCCAGGTGCATACTGCCACTCTGGGAACCCAGAGCGTTGCCGTAAAAATACGGCGCCCTACGATTTTGAGCGATTTTGGCGCCGATATCGCATCGATGAAGATAGTCGTTGGAGCGGTGAAGCTGTTGCGGATCAAATGGATCTATTGGATCATCGCGCCGACGGAAGAATTCATATTCTGGACACAAGAAGAGCTCGATTTTCGGCGCGAGGCCCACTACATGGATGAATTGGGCCGCAATGCCAAGGACAATCGATTCGAGAAGGTCCCGAGAGTCTTTTGGAGTTGCACCACTACCCGTATTCTCACGGCAGAATTCCTGGATGGAATCACCCTCTCGGAATACCTGCGAAGGCAAAAGTCTGCTTCTCTCCAGCTCGGTGCGGAGTTCGACGCTAACGTATTTGCCAGCAGGCTTATCGACAACTTCCTGGGTGACGCCTTCCGGCACGGCATGTTTCACGCCGATCTGCATCCTGGAAACTTGATGATCCTAAAGGACAATGTGGTCGGCTATGTGGACTTCGGCATCTCAGGCGTTCTTAGTCGCTACTCGCGGCGTCATTTGATCGCGATGACCCTTGCTTATGCGCGCGGCGACCTGGATGCGATGTGCGAATCTTTTTTCCGTATCTCGACCTTTTCCGGCGACGCCAATCCGCGCGGTTTTCGTGCGGGAGTCGAAAACGCTTCCAATGAATGGTACGGAGATCGCGCCGATGAGCGGCGCCTGCGCAAGAGCATCACGTCGATCATGCTGGATCTGCTGATCATTTCCAAAAATAACGGAGTCTGGCCGCAAAGAGACGTGATTAAGTACATCCGTTCGGCGATAGCCTTGGACGGTTTGATCAAGAATTTCAGTCCAGACGTGGACGTGGGCCGTCATCTGGAGCAGGCTTGCGAACGGCATATCAGGTGGGATTCGTTCAGAATGCTAACCTCCTCCAACTTATGGATTGGTTTGCTGGGAGGAATGACCGGCCTTATGCGCGACGGATTTCTTCGCGCTTTGGTGGTCTTGCGCCGTCCCGAGAAAACTAGCTCTGCCGCCCAGCTGCACTTCCGTGCGGGAAGCAACTTATCGAGAACGATCAACATAGTTCTGCAGCTTGGCTGGACTATGTTCTGTGTTGCTTTGCCCGCAATATTCGGCCGCTATAGCTTCCGTGGATGCTTCGTGCATTGGTCCAGCCTGTTACTGCCACTGGCGATGTCGATCATTGTGTGGTGGGCGCTGAGACATATTCGGGCCTAGCGACAGGCCGGATGGAGGCTGTACCCAGCGGTTTACGAGCCGAGAGCACACTATGATCGATCGATTCAGGAACTACTCGCGAGTTTTTCACGCTACCAGCCGCTATCGCTTCCACTCCTCGCCGGTTCCTACCCGGCGCCATGGTAGCTCGGTCGAGGAACGCGCCGCCGAGTTGCGCAGATGCCTGCAAGAATCCGGTCCCGCCTATTCCGGCCTTGCGAGGTATCTCTCCTCGAGAATCGATCTGCTACCGGCTGAATATTGCCGGGAGCTGGAGCTTACACCAGACGTCGCGCCTGCACTTTCGCCTTCGGAAGTCGAACGGATCATGACCTCAGAGCTAGGCGCGAGTTACCGCAGGTTATTTAAGGAATTCGCTCTCGTGCCGCTCAGGTCTAACCTGATTGGTCAAACCCATCGGGCAGAACTGGTCAACGGCGAGAGTGTCGCGGTTTTTGTAATGCGGCCGGAATACAGCGATGCCGACCGGGCCAATCGAGTAGCCGAATGGCTCGACCACGGCCGGATTCGCGATCTCTGCCCCGATTGTTCCAAGCATGATGTCATTGCGGATTTCCTGGAGGCATTGCGACGCTCGACGGACTTGCGCTTTAAGAGCCAAGTTCTGACGTCGACAGCTCCGGGCGCAGAGTCGGCCGATGCCACCTGGTCTCGCAAATTCTATGTTGAACTTTCTGGAGAACGGGTACTTACGTTGTCTTACCGTGAAGAAATGTATCTGGAGCAGTTGCTATGTGCCGACGGATACGACCTACAGGGTTTGGCGCGCACGATTTGTCAGAAGTGGCTGTGGGACTCGCTTAATGGCCGGTTTTGTCCCCTCGACCCACGCGCCGGAAACATGACAACGGTCGAGCCGCGGGCGATCAGATTTGATGGCAATGAATTCGTCGAACTGCCACGGCGTACGAAAGACAATCTGCGGTTGTATTTAATGGCAACGTTAGAGGACGATCCCGATCATGCCGCTCGCTATTTGCTGGAAGAGATGATCCCGCCAAAGCGCGGCGTAAACAATGCAGGTGAGTTCCGCAGCAGATTTAGGCAGGCGGCCTATTTTGGTGCGCTTGAACCAATTCTTGGGACAAACACGAATGCGCTGGCGCAGCTCATCTTTCAACATTGGAAGACTGCGCTGGATTTCGGATACGAGCCGACACCTTATCTGCTCTGCTTCTATCGTGGCTTATTTTCCATCGCGAGGGTTGCAAGAAAGCTAGCTCCCACCGAGGATCCGCTACGAGAAGGGCTGGAAGAATTGGACGCCATCATGACAGTTGGCCAGTTCAAAGACCTTGCGGCTGTCAGCTACTGGTTCCAAAATTCGGACAAGTTTGCTATGGCCGCGATCAATTTTCCGCGGGCCATGGATGAAGCGCTTAAGCAAGCCTCGCGGCCTAATCTCGACGATTGGTCGGAGCCCACATCTGAGCCTTCCTCCCAGAAACGGCGCTCTCCTTTGGCACGCATTGCGTTTGTGGCCGCTGTAACCACCTTTATCCTCCAGGGAGATGTGAATACATGGTTAGAGAAAAGCGTAGTTATCGTCCTATTGATTGTGGGTTTGCTTGCCCTGCGAATGGGGGAGGATTGAGCTAAACGGAAAACAAAGTACCGGATAGTCAGGAGCAAATATGCCAGTGAACGAACATCTTCCACCAAAGGAACCGATCCTACCGTCTGGAGAATGGTCTTCCTCCATACCGACCGCGAACGAGAAGGAGGTGCATGTCCTTGACCATGCCGACTTTGCCCCTGGGATTGAAGCAGCTTTCCCCCGTGAGTTTCGGGAGGGCTGCCGGGTTGTGCCATGTGTGGAGGGCGAGATCCCAAAGTTTGTGCGTGGAACATACTACCTGAACGGTCCCGGCCGGTTCGGCATCGGTGACCTTTCATATAAGCATTGGTTGGATGGAGATGGCATGGTGTGCGCACTACATTTTGGCAACGAGGAAATGCGGCTCACACACCGCTACGTTCGCAGCAGGAAACATGAAGACGAGAAACAAGCCAACCGTCCGTTATTTCGGACCTTCGGCACAGCCTTTCCCGGCAACCAACTGAATCGGGTGAACAACGGCACAGAGTCTCCAGTGAATGTAAGCGTCTACCGATTCGGAGATCGGTTGCTGGCGTTCGGTGAGCAAGGATTGCCTTGGGCATTGGATCCTCAAACGCTGGAAACTTACGGCCAATTTACCTTCAACGGGCGTCTCAATGAGGCCAGCCCGTTTGCAGCCCATCCCAAATTCGATGCCGACACGCGGGAGATGTTTAACTTCGGTATCTTCTTCTCGGAACAAGCTACACGGCTCTACCTGTATTGTTTCGCTCAAGATGGATTGCGGTACCGCGCGGCTGTGGGTTTGCCGTATTCGTGTTCGGTTCACGACTTTTCCCTGAGCAAGCGCTATGCAATCTTTTATCTAAGTCCGTATATCTTCGATACTCATGGTCTTCTGTACAGCGGCCAAACTGTGCTGGAATCGCTTCATTGGATGCCTGAGCGTGGCGCCTTGTTGGTAGTACTGGATCGAACCAGCGGGAAGGTTGTCGCTTCAATCCCAGCGGGTCAACGGTACTGTCTGCATCTGATGAACTCGTTCGAGAGTGGCGACATTTTAACGGTGGACGTGTTGGAATTTGATGCACCAATTTACGGCGAGTACCAGCCTATCCCAGACATGTTTCAGAGCGTATCCCAAGGTGGGCCGATGCGGTACGTGATCGATCTGCGAAATCGGAAACTAGTAGGGCGCAGTGCGATCGACTGCTTTTGTTCCCCCGATTTTCCTGCCATCGATCCCAGGCGAGCCATGCAGTCTTATGAAGACTTTTGGATGCTCGGTATCTCGTCCTCGGGAAAGTCCGGCCGTAAATTCTTCGATCAGCTAGTGCATGGCAATTGGAGTGGCGCAAATGACGATATATATCAGGCTCCGCACAAACGTTTTTTGAGCGGAGAACCGGTTTTTATCGGCGCTTCAGGCTCGGAGGAAGCCGTTGTGCTATGCCAGGAAGTCGATGTTGCCGAGCGAAGCAGCTACTTTCTGCTGTTCGATGCGAAAGCCGTTAAACCAGGCCCGATCGCACGGATCGCCGCGGGACAATTGCTTTACTGCGGTTTTCATGCGGTATTCTATCCGCAGCACTAAGTGCCGCTCAGACACGCAGCTAAGTTGACGGTCAGGCCGCTCGACCGTCGAAAATACAGACGAATAGTTCAATCGAGGTTCATCTCTGCGAGTAACTTGCGATAACGCGGGTCGGAGCGAAAGGGGTCGAAATACGGCTCGGCATCCATGCGTGTGAGGTAAGGATCGCGTTCGGCCAAAGCAGCCTCAAGAAACTCGAACATTCTGTCCGCTTGTCTGAGGGCGCCATAATAGACGCCAAAGCATGCAGGCGAGACGAAGCGTTTTACGCTCCCCTCCCTGACTTCATCCATCAGCTTTTCTGCGTGACTTGGGTTTCCCAACCGTGCATACGAAGCCGCCAGGAATCCGGTCGCTAAAGTAAAGGAAGGCGAGAGTCGCAGGGCCGTCTCCAGACTGGTGATCGACTGTTGCAGGCACTCCTTTTGTGATAGAGCCAAACCCATGGCGAAGTGCACCAGCCAGTGGTCGGCAGACAGGTCCAGCGCTCTCGTCGCCTGTTCGATCGCGTGGTCATACTGGCGCTCGCAATAAGGGGTAAAAGCCAGGCCGAAGTGGACCATCATGGCGAGCGGGTCGGTTTCGAGGGCCCGCTGGTACTGCGTCGCGGCCTCTTGGAACCGCTGCAGCGGTGTCAGGAAATAGAGTGCATAGCGAACCCGAACCAGCGGAGGAACCGGGTCGACTGCCATCGCCAATTGAAAGTGATGTTCGGCTGATTCCCAATCGTATTCCACCGATCCAGCGACCAGTCCAAGCACGCTATACGCTTCGCTCAAAGTCGGATCGAGGTCCAGCGCCTTCTGCGCACACGATTTCGCCAGCGGCGCCATCTCTTTCATCCGCTTGATGCTGAGAGCCCCGATACCGAAGTAAAAAACCGCCAATCCTGCATATGCGGGAGCACAACCCGGATCGTGCGCCAGCGCCTGCTCGAATGACTCCTTTGCTTTGGCGAGACTTTCCGGGTTATAGCGCTGGTAGAAGTAAAGTCCTTTCAGGTAACACTGGAAAGCTTCGATGTTTCGGGCGGGGCGTTGTGGAGCGGCGAACTTGACCTTCAGCGCATTTGTAATCGCTAGTGCAATGTCATCTTGAATGGCGAAGATGTCCGTCATCTCGCGGTCGTAGCGTTCCGACCAGAGGTGCGATTCGTCCGCGACTTTAATGAGCTGGGCTGTGACTCGGATGCGGTTGCCTGCTCTGCGAACGCTGCCTTCGAGAATAGTTCCTACGCTCAGCCTTTGACCGATGGTACGCAGGTCTTGATCTTTGCCGCGGAAGGCAAATGCCGAGGTGCGAGCGATCACCCTCAACTCCGGCACTCTGGTAAGTGCGTTGATAATCTCTTCGGCCAGGCCGTCGCTGAAGTATTCGTTTTCCTTGTCGGTGCTCAGGTTCGCGAACGGGAGCACAGCGATCGATGCCGCCTCTCGTTTTGTGTCGCTCGATAAGGTTGCTTCGACCAGGGCCTGCTTGACTTCCGCCATACTCTGAAAGCGCTGGTTCGCGTCTTTGCGCAGGCATCGGGCAACGTGCTGCTCGAAAATTGCGGGAATTGCCGCATTGATATCTCGTAACGGCCGGGGTTCCTTGTGCAGGATCGCTGCCAGGGTGGAAATCCAGGATTCGCATGCGAAGGCGCGCAGCCCGCAGAGCATCTCGTAAAAAACCAAACCGAAAGAGAAAATGTCGGACCGCGCGTCGAGATCTCGCCCTTCCGCCTGCTCCGGAGACATATACGCAGCGGTCCCCACAATCGCTCCCGAGAACGTTAGCAGGGTTGCTGTCTCGGCCTCGGAGGCGGGCACCGCTGGCTCGTTTAATTTCGCCAGTCCGAAATCCAAAAGTTTTACCCGGCCATCATCGGAGATGACGATGTTGGCCGGCTTCAAATCGCGGTGAATGATTCCGGCCGAGTGGGCGGCGGCAAGCGCATCCGCGATTTCAGCGGCATACCTCAGCGCGTCTTTCAAGGGCAAGCCACTGCCGCTAATGGTTTGGTCCAACGGCGTACCTGCGACGTATTCCATCGCAATGTAGCAAATACCCCGCTCTTCCGCGATGTCGTGGATGGTAACGATGTTCGGATGATTCAGCCGGGAAGCAGCCCGGGCTTCCAGCAGTAACCGTGCTCTCCGATCTGCGTCGGCGACGTTCTCCGCGGGAAGAATTTTCAAAGCAACGACACGCTGAAGTCTCGTGTCGCGCGCTTTATAGACCTCGCCCATTCCGCCCTTACCCAGAAGGGAGAGGATCTCGTACGGGCCGAAGCGAACCCCTGCGGCGAACGTCATAACCGTTAAACCGATGCCATTCTGGCGAGACGCGTCTCCGCGTTCACGGAAATCGAACGAGCGATCGAGTCAAGGGCTAAGGCGAAGAAATTTGCCGACCCCGATCGGAGCGCTACAACCGAGTATAACGGTTATGGTGCAGTTTGGGACTACGCGGCCGGCGTATAAGAAAAAACGCGAGGGGTCTCGGCTGCCGGTCCTTGCGAGCGAAACACAATAAGTCCTGTCGGCATCCTTGACCAAAGCGGGTGAATTCGGAGAGGTTCAACCTTTTCCCACGATCTGTTTCTGTGCACTCCATGCCGTCCCATCGAATACAGAACACCAGACGGAGCTATCGCCGCTCGTCCCCTTCCACACTGCATAAAGAGACGTGCCGAAGCCTCCCAGCCCCGCGCCAACGTTGCTGTCGACTCCCGGCCCCTGTTTTTGTGCAGCCCAGGTCTTTCCGTCGAAGGTCGAATAATAAAGGCTCTGGTCCTTAAACTTGCTTTTCCAAATCGCAAAAAGATGGTTGTTGAACGTGGTCAGAGACGGCCCTTCGTTAGCGACGACCCCCGGTACCCGCGTCTGTGCGGTCCAGTTGGTGCCATTGAAGCGCGAGTACCAAATGCTTGGGTCCCCGTAGGTACCCTTCCACGAAGCATAGAGGACGTTATTGAGAACCGCCAGGGCGGGTGCGGTGCTCGTGGCGGCGCCGCGGATTTGTTGCTGAGCCTTCCAGCTTGAGCCGTCGCACTTGCTCCAGAAGATTCGCTGATCGCCTTCGAGGCTCTTCCACGCCATATACAGAGCATCCGCCAAGACGGCGAGCTGCGGGCCAGTGCTGCTGCCGATGCCTTTCACCTGCTGCTGAGGAGCCCAGTTTGCGCCATCAAAGGCCGTGTAATAGATTCCAGAGTCATCGCTTCCGCCCTTCCAAGCCATATAGAGCTTGCCTCCGAAGGCGGCCAGCGACACCCCGGAACTGGTTTCCGCGCCCGGAACCTGCTGCTCGGGCGCCCAGGTGGTGTTGTCAAAGCTGCTCCAGAAGACCTGCTCTTCCTGTTTCCACGTGATGTACAGATGGTTGTTGAATTCCGTGACTGCGGCGGGGACACCGGCGCCTTCCAACGCAAACATCAGCGCCGTTCCGTCAAGGCTGCCGAAACCGGTGCAGGCGTCCCAGCCCGGCCCCGCAATGTATCCCGGAGCTCCGTTGGTGGCGTTGCTTTGGCCGTCGGCGATGTCGCGATACACATCGGTAGCGGCGAGGGCGTAGAGATCTGGGTTCAGGTAACCAGCGGGCTTTCCCAGACTCGCATTCAACCTCGCTATCAGTCCGGCGTACAACGGAGCCACGGCGCTGGTGCCTCCTACGGGGCCAGCTAACGTGCCATTTAGGAAGAGCATGTAGCCACTGTCTGGATCCGCATTCCCGGCAATATCCGGAACGCCGCGGCCGATATGCCCACCGGGATTCGCAGAATGCGGGACTTTAGCCCAATTTTGCCAAGATTGGGGCGGAAAGATTACGCTGATGCCGCCCCCCGTGGCGCCGTTGTCGTTCCAGGTTGCCTCGGCGAATGAAGTGTCGGAAATGTTCTTGATCGACGTGCCGCCGCAGCTAGTGACCCACGGATCGGAGGCAGGGTAGAGAACCAGAGCCTCAGCCTCGGCCAATCCACAACTCGAGCCATTGTCGCCCGAAGCGACGAGGACAGTGACCCCTAACAGAGCGGCCTCCTGGAAGGTCGCGCTGACTGCGTCGATGGCCGCCTGAGTCCAGGTCAGTCCGCCGATGGTCTCGTTCTCCGGCCAGCCCCAACTTATGGAAAGCACAGACGGCTTGTTCTTGGCGTCGTGGACTGCGGTTGTCACGGCGTCTACCCAACCTTGCTCCGTCCAGGGAGTGAAATAGATAGCGATCTGCGCGCCCGGCGCGACCGCGCCTGCAACATCAATATCCAGTACGACCTCAATGTCGTCCTGACTGCCCGGAGCATTCGTGGCGCCGTCGACTCCCACAACGGTGATGGCGGGGCTGGGAAGCTTTTGCTGCTGGAAAAATGCGTCGATATCGCTTTGTTTGAAACCGCCGCCGAATTCCAGAATGCCGATGGTTTGGCCACTTAAAGTCGGAGAGGCAGTTGGAAAGTCATAGAGAATGCCTACTTGCTGCGGGGTGAGCGGTGTGTTCGCTTGCGCGGCGCCCAGTACATTGAGCGGCCCCGCCATCTTTCGGTTGTCGAGTCCAAATACGCCCTCGACAATACCGTTGAGGTCAACTGGCATTTGCACCTGTCCTTCGCGGCCGCGGTAAACCCCGTGAGGCGATTCGTAGTTGCCCAGATCTACGCCGAAAGCGCGGTTCATCTGCAAGACGCTACCGGAGACTAAAATAGTGCGCCGGGGAATGCTGCTTTCGACAATCTGGAGTCCGTTCTTGCGGGCGAATTGAGCGATGCGCTCGATGTCCGCGGGGTCGGCGCCATAATGTACGGCGAATTCTTCGCGCGAAAGCGCGGCGCCACTACGCGCCAGAGACGCTCCAGTTTGCGGGCGATTGGAGAGCGGCGGCGCATCGGAACGGCGGCGCACCCGGATACTTACCGAAAGAGTCTCTTGTGGGTTAGCCGGTCCAGTCCGGCGTGAGCCACGTACCGCACGCCTCTCTGTCTTGCTCAACGGCTTATTATTGGCTGGCGTTGCAGGCATATTCCACTCCTTGGGGTCCAGACTTCGTTTCAGTGACGCACCAGAATGCTGCGCTCCTCAGCGGTTGATGGAATGCGCCCGAGTACAGCTTATGTAAGATTGGCTGTGTTGCTCGATGCCGACCATGATTGCGAGCTGGGCCGAGTGCTAGCTCCGCTGGGCACAGATATTCTGGAAATGCTTTCAGATCGAACCGGCATCGTAGGACGCTTGATTCCCTTCACAGGATTTATATACAGTTGACAGCGGCGCATTTGCGCTTAAGCCTCCGGCCGGCCAAAATCTTGCTAATCGCCAGCGGCAGCTATGCACACGTGCCTTAACCAGGACGCGAATCCTGCTCCACAGCCGAAGTCATCCTATCGGCAGTGCGTTGGGCGAGGGCCATGATGGTCACCATCGGGTTGGCTCCCAAGGCGGTAGGACACGCACTGGCGTCCCCGATCCATACGCCTTTCACGTCATAGAGTTCGCCGTTTGTGTTGGCGACGCTGATCGCAGGGTCCTTGCCCATTCGGCAAGTGCAGAGCTGATGGGCGCTGATCATGGGCTGCGCGCCATTCAGGATTGGCAGATCTGCTACAGACTGAATGAAGCCCTCGAGGTTTTCGTCTCGTTTCCACGAAACGTAACCGTGCGCCAGACTGATGATGATCTCCTGCGCCCCCGCCGCATGATGGATGCGGATCGCTTCCGCAGCAGCTCGCCGAAAGTTCTTCTGGTCGATTTCATCGTCCAGCGAGTACGTGGGTACGGCATTACCGTCTCCATCGATGGTGACCTGCCCATAGCCTCGATCGCGAAGAAACCAGATGAAGGTGCTGATAAACGGGACCTTCGTCATCAATTCTTTATGTTGCCGGCCCGACGCCCAGGGAATGACCGACGCTACGAAGGCTGGTCCGAAGGCTGGAATCTCCATGTAAAAACCAAAACCTTCGCCCATGTTGACAAACTGCTCGCAGTTTGTAGTCATCGGCGATCCCCACCAACCCTTTTGTTTTTCCTGGTAGACGCCGTAGACTGCGCCGCCCGGCTGCAGGCGAAGATACTTCCCCACAGCCACTCCGCCGATGCCGGTTCGCAGCAACAATGCCGGCGACTCCAGAGATCCACAGGCCACAACCACTTGAGGTGAATTGATCGTCACCTTGACCGTGTGTCCTTCGTTAGAGTAGGTAGCCTCAACTCCAGCCGCTCGCCCATTGTTTACCAAGATGCGGTTGGCGAGGCAGTGCACCACAAACTGTGTTCCATTGCGGAAAGCATCCAGCAAAAAGGTTCGTCTTGCCGTTTGCTTGCCCCCGGTCTGGTCGCCGAAGCCTGTATATCCGGCCATGAGCGGGTTAAACAGGGTTGGATCCCAATTGATGTGGGTCTGTTTGTGAAGGTAGTGAAGCTTCTCGCATCCTTCTTTCATCCGCAGATTCTGCGCGTTGTAATATGACGTTTCGGTGGAGGACATAATGCGGCGTTCCACAACGTCCAGGTAGCGGTCAAATTCCTCTTGATCCAAACCGTCCAGACCGTACTGCTGAGCCCAGTCCTCGCGCACCAACGTGGGAGTGCGCACACAGTTCATCCAGTTGATCTCCGTGCCTCCGCCCAGCGATCCCCCAGCCAGAAGGGCGACGGTGCCATTGGCTGTGGGTGTCGCGCCACCCCGGTACCACAAGTGCCTGTATCCCCACAGCTCTAACTGGTGGAAGTCGGCCGAGTTGTAATGCCCGCCTGACTCGAGGATGACGACACGTTGCCCGCGGGCTGATAACTTGGCCGCAATGGCTGCGCCGCCTGCGCCAGATCCGACGATGCAAACGTCGGCATCCATGGTCAGGTTGTCGCCTTGCGGGGTCACCGTACGAATCTGTTTTGGCTTCGGGTGCGGGATGCTCACCGGCCCGGGGTATCCCATCGCCTCCCAGTTCGGATTCTGTCCCTGGGGAGATCCATACGTGACCCCAGTCGAACTTTCTCCCGCCTCTCCGGGAAGACCGTAGGTGAACACCAGGGTCTGCTTTTGAAAGTACGTAATTAGATTTTCTGACTTCGGAGAAGAACTGGAGAGCCCTACCAGCATCTCCTCGCGTTGTTGCTGGGACGCTTGAGCAAAACCTCGCGTGCACAAATCGTCTAACAGGCGGATCAACTCATTACGCAAGTCCTCGGGTACGTCCTCGAATAAAGATTTTGCGATGGCTTGGTCCGATCCAATATCGGACGCCGTGCGGGCCCAGAAGCCGAGAGGATCTTCCTCGACCTGTATGGACGGAACGAAGGTATCGCATAGCTCGCGAAGGACGATACTTTGCGTTTCGCTCAGCTTGGTACACATCTTCTGAATTCTCCTTGCAGCGAGTGTTCGGCGGACCTGCCAGCGCGATGTTCCGCGCAGCAAAAACAAAGGTGCAACCCTAACCAGGTTGCTGTGAATTTTCCGTCCTGATTGATATGGCCGTTCAGTTCAACTGGCGCGTTGGTCCCGGGGAATCAATTTGAAATACGTTGTCACTAACGCAGTGAAGCCAGCCGCCAGGATCTTGATTTGTTCGTCAATATCGTTAGACCAGACGGGTAAATAACCGCTGCCAAGATACACGGACGCTCCACGCACCCCTTCGTATCGTCCTGTGGATTGAGTAACCATGGCGCCACTGCACACCCAGAACTGAGCGCCCCCATTCTTGAGCGGCGCAATCTTGGGAGTGGATGGCCCGACTGTGATCAGGGAAGTGGCATCGGAATCGAAATAATAGGCTTGCTTGGAATATCCCTGGTTGGTGGCGTGCGTTTTGTCGACTGGCGGTTGATCGAAGGGAGCGACCTGAACCGGAGGCCATTGGAACGACTCGCCGAGACTGGTGGGATCAATGGGGAATGTGGTGGCCACGCGTGTCCCCGGCAGAATTTTGTGGTTAAGATCGGTGAGGGGACCGTGCGAAGAAAAATATGGGCTTCCCGTGGGATCCTTCAACACAATGAACTCATTGTTGTTGAAGGCCAGAACTTCCTCCACCGGACCGTTCGCGAGCTGCGGGTATTCGATACCGCCGCCGAAAGAACCGATGACGTCTCGAATTCCGTCCAGGGCATCGACGATAGTCCTCTGTTCATCGGGCATTTGCCGCTCCTCGTTCAGATGTGTCGCGGAGTTATGCGGCAACTCTGCGTTGAAACCAAAGTTCAACTGGAAAAGACAAGCCCTGCGTTGAAATTTGCGAAGCAGGGAAGACCGCAGGGTAATTAGTCACAATCGCCGCATGGTTCGGACTCCGGGGCGGCCGGGCGAATGCGATCGATGGTAGAGATTTCCACGCTCAATTTGTAGCTCTCAGGCTTCGCGCTAATGAACGGTGCCGTAAGGGCGCCCACTCGGCGAAATCCATTTTGGAAGAAAAGGTCGCCGTACTCCTTAGACTCCCAGAAGCTGATGGAGGTAACGTGATCCGGTTCGGAATCTGACCGCAAGACAATCTGGTCGACAAATCCCTCTGCGTGTTTGATGATTTCCGGTATAGCGTGATCGCGGATAGCGGAGACCAACAAGCTTGCTTGGCCCGGCTTGGCGGTGAGCTCAATAATGTGACTGTACATCGGGGCGATCTCCTTCTTCGGTGGTCTTCTCGCTGAGAGCTGGTTGTGCTGGGTGCAAGCCATTCGCGGCAGCCACGCTCGATGACGCTCCCAGGCCGGCGGCGGCCGCAGCTTGGAGGGGAACGGGGAAAGCTGTCGCGGGAATGAGGGCGTTGACATTGGAAATCTTTCCAGGGTGCAAATCCAAGCGTATTGCCAATTCTAGGGGCTTGTATGAGAAGCTGAGTTAGTGAAATGCCGATTTGAAGAGCCATCAGCGCGGGGAAACTGAACTTCTGCGTTTCCGCGGACAACGAGAAATCTCCCATCCCTGCAGCGAGCCCCTCACCAAGCACAATCACACGCGAAGTGTTCAGAATGCGACAGGCCGGAACAGCATTGAAGGAGTTTTGTTTGTCGACGGAACCGAGATTCGGGACGGACGCCGCGCCCAGTCCTTTGCCCGAAGAGGACGCATCAGTCCGCGAAGTATCGGTGGAGGTTTGCAACTTCACGCTGTGACCTATGTGCTCTAAACCATCGCTGCGATTGCTTGGCTCGTGAGAGATGCCTTAGAGGTTATAGGGGAATGTCCTGCGCGCTTTGTGACATCCCCACCACCTTCTGCGGACCACGGGAGCTTCGCCGAACGAGACCCTCGCAGCCAGCAGAAAGAGTTGAAGGGCACGAAGCTGTTTCTCCTCATGCCCACCGGATGGAGCGGCCACTTAGCCGACGCGAGTTAACACGTTGCAAGTTTCCGCCAGCCCGAGCGCACCACCTTGAGCCTGGGGATGGTTCAGCACTCGCTCCGAGACGTGCTGTGTGATGGTCTTTCCGCCGTCGGAAACGGTAAAAGTGGAACAATTCGTTTCCGTCGCGCCGTTGGGGAAGGATCGAGTTTGGTTCCAGCCCCATTGTCCGTTTTTCTTCCCGATAAACGCTACGTCGGTGGTGCCATCGCCATTGACGGTGGTTTGCTTGATCTGTCCGCTTGCGCTGTCGTACACGGCTACCCAGCGCGACCCGGGGCTGGCAGCTGCTGTACCGACGCCGGCGGGGGCGATACAGCTGGCCTCTAGCGCGCCGCCTCCCTCCATCCAGCTAATCGTATGGCTTCCACTGGAAACCGCTAAGGCTCCGCCATCGCCAGCCTGGGCGCTTTGGATCGTCCATTTCCCGGCCATGAGCTGGCCCCACTCTTTTAGAAGTCCTGAATCTGCCATTTCGTATCTCCTTAGTTCCGCGTCTCGACGCGGCATGCATGTCCGGTAACGTGCGGCCATACGAACCTGTCTATAGTAGTCATCTAGAAGGTTCCGCCACCGGTGAGTGATTGGTGACTGTACTGTTTCCCAACTGGCCGCCCAGGAAACTGACAGCTCTGGCGCACAGACCATTTGCCGATGGCTTTGCGTTTCTTACGCGTTCACCGATTCAACATCTCCGTCCAGAGTGCGTCGGATGTTCCGCTACTGTTAGCGCTGGGTGTCTTACCCCAAAGCGTTACGGCAACAATGCGAGTACATCATCGACACCTAACGAATCGACATGTACTCAGACGTACGAGAAGGTCGAATTTGCATAACCTCTTCCGCGCGCGTGATTGCATTCGGCAGCGAGCCATCATCCAATTGTGTTTCTTGAAACATGAAATCGGCCTCGACAAATACCATGCGATCGCGGGAGAGTTATTAGAGTTATTTGTAGTCGGGAGAAGGAATGACCGGGCATGGAGGTTAGTCTCTCCATGCCCGCTGTTAAGAGAGCCGTCTCAGCTCACTTTGCTCAAGACGTTACATACGCTGGCGAGAGTAGGAGCGGGAGCATTCGCCAAAGGCACATAACCCTCCAGTGGCTGTACCGCACCGCTCAGAACTCGCTCCGTCACATGTTGGGTAATAGTCTTGCCTCCATTCGAAATAATGAAAGTGGCACAGTTGGTCTCTGTCACGCCGTTGGGGAAGTTGCGAGTTTGCTTCCAGCCCCACTGGCCGCCTTTCTTCCCGATGTAGGCGACATCTGTGCTTCCATCAGAGCTGACGCCGCTTTGTTTGATCTGGCCGGAGGCCGGGTCGAACACCGCCACCCATCTCGAACCTCCACTGGCTGCTGTGGCCGCATCAGCTGGCGACGTACACTGGGCCTCTAGGGCGACACCACCATTCATCCAGTTGATCGTGTGGCTTCCGTTGGCGACCGCCAAAGTTCCTCCCTCCGACGGGGTGGCGCTTTGGATCGACCATTGGCCCGCCCACAATTTCCCCCATTCCTGCAAGAGCCCTGCATCCTGTCCATTTGCCATTTCGTATCTCCTTATGTAATCCGCATCGCAACGCGGAATAGATGTCCGGCGGCGTGCGGCCATCGAACTAGAGGATCCGCCGACGGTGGTTGTGGGTGACTGTATAATTCCCGATAAGCCGCCAGGGAAACTAACAGCACTGCGCATAGCCCCGATGCCTTCGGGTCTGCTCCGATGCCACGTCAGCCCCTCCTAATAAGGTGTCTTGGATGGTCCGCCTGTCGTTGTTGGTGGAGCCCATTATTTGCGAATGGGCTGCGGTAGCGAGCCGAGCACCGCCGACATTTTTGAGCAATCGACATATTCTCAGACGCACACACGCACTAAATTTGCATAAATGGCTTTACATGTAAGCCTTGTATCAATAGCTATCACCTTCTTTGTAGTACTTAGAACACTGGTTCGGACTTCCGTGATCGGTTGTTCCACCGCGAATAACAGTCCAATAACAATGGTTCACTAGAGGATTGTGGTAGGAGTGCAAATCGGGGACAAGCTGTTGTCTAGGTGGTAAGACAGTCATTCGCCAGGAGACGACACACACCATGCGGCAACTCGCTAAATCTGCACTGAGTCTGGGCTGGGCCCTTTCATTGCTTGGCGTAAGACAAGCCTACAGTTTCGTGGCGAACGACACGGTAAGCGACAGAGATGTACTTGCTTCCGTCACCCAGGCCGCAGTCGGTCAACTGGATGAGTCCATGAAACGAGTCCATCGTTGTGCCACGAATATGGAGTCTTATGTAGTCGACATGGCATTTTCTTTCCCGAACCCTATTCGATGGGTGAACCCCCAACACTGGAAAGGGTGCAGGTCAACCGCGAATTATCAACCGACAACCGCTGCCGATCCCGTGCCGGCTGCAAAACAAGACCCCCATGCACGAAGCGCCAGCTCGGAAACCACCGGAGCAAGTCCCACTGACAGCCGGCAGGACGCTGATTGTGGCTGTTCGGACTGAGGGCGGCGGCGACTATTCACATGGTTTCCAGCTAAGACACGGAAGGCCGCCAGTTTAACGTGAGGCACTCATACAGTGTATGTCGAAGAGCAGATTGCCCATCGACGAGATGATCAAATCCACCGGCAACCTCACGTCGGCACTCTCACTCCTCGGGTTTCAACACTTGAGCCGCGTAGTATCCTCAAACCAAACAACTCAATCTGATCGCACCAAAGCTGCTGGTATTCGTAGCATCCCAATTTCAGATCGCTTTACACCGCGACGTGTGATTCGAGACATCATGCGCGTGGCTTGGCACTCCGCCGAGTTGGCGCAACAGATTACTTCCGAATTGGACACGCTCTTCTTGCAGGAGTTCCAAAATAAGTTGGAGGCCTTTTCTCTGTTTGAGCATGTCGATTATGCATTGGGCCTGGGCCCTTCCAGCTCATTGTCCTTGTCACAGCTAGTTGCCCGGGCTGCCATTCTGGACCCTTATACCTCCGTTTGGGCTACGGAAGGGGTGGGTCACTACTTGGCCGATCGCTACCTGGCGGATCACGACGACCCGCATGCTCTTATGTCGTGCCCAGACTTTCTCGGAGTGCCCCAAGCAAGCCTCGTGCCTCTCAACGCAGGTCTTGGCTTGGCACTCGCAGAATGGTTTCTGGACACCGCAGACCGTGAACGACCCATAGATAGGCGCGTAATAGCTACTTTCGTCGAGCTGTGTAGCAATAACTGCAGCCCAGGATACGAAGGGGTAGGCTTCGAAGCGCTCGGTCTTGCCGCACGCAGCCTTCATCCTCATTTGATATCTCCCATTGACGCGCTTTTATCGAGCTATTATCCGGATCTTCTTGACTATTTCTGGCATGGAATAGGTCGAGCCCTGTATTTCGCTCCTACCCAGTTCTTGCCGCTTTGCTCTAAACCCTGGCAGGGCCTCGATACGTCCCTGCAGGAACCGCCGCACGCGGCAGGCAGGCGAAACGCAGTAGCGGGTTTTGTTTGGGCCCTCACATTGGTCAACATTCGCAACCCAGGAATCGTGGCTGAGTTTCTGGATCGCAATGCGGCGCATCTGCCTGAGCCGCAAACATTCGTCAACGGCCTTTGCTCAGCTCTTATCATCTGGAGCGATGCACAGCCCGGCCAGCGGCAGGTTGGGGACTTCGTCGACTATCGAGTGGGCTCGTCAGACGATCCATTGTCCCGGCTTTGGACAACTTATGTGCGGCGGCCATGGACCCGGACACTGCGAGAGCATTCCTGGGACGAACGCCACATGGGTTCTTTGTTCCGGTACCAGTCCCTGATCGGAGCCATCGATCTGGATTCGTGACCGAAGGATGCGAGGCTTCAGATGTGGTGCTTGATTGATTTGCTTTTTTGCAGGCCGGCGGCTGCGGTGGTCTCGAGTCTGCAGATGCTTGGGGAAGACGTTCCAACGGCGATGAAGATCGATGCCGTGATTAGCCGTGCCACCCACATTCTGAGTCGCCCCGTCGCGGGACGGTGTGCCTCTGCCAGACCCACCTTCGACACGCGAGCCGGGGCTTAACAAACAAAGGATTGGACCATTTGAATGCTCCCGCCAAACTGGTTGGCACCCAAGCGTTGATCTTCTCTGGAGGCGGCGCACAGGCAGCCTATGAGGTCGGCGTTATGAGCGGATTGCTCAGCGGTCAGTCGCCCGTGACCGACTATAGCCCGTTGGATCCGGCCATTCTTATTGGCACGTCTGCCGGTTCGATTAACGCTGGTCTGTTTCTATCGGCGGTGAGTGCGGGACCCCTTGATGCAACCAAGTACATGGAGGAAGTGTGGACTGAGGATATGGCCACCGCTCCAGGTAAGTGCGGCGGAGGCGTATACCGTCTTCGAACCGACCTCTGGAATACCGCGTGCCTGCTCGCCCATCCCTGGAAGTCTCTCGCCGACATAGCCGCCGACAGCGGTGTCCTCGCCCGCACCGCAGTGACGCGAGGCATCAATTTCGTGATGTCGGGCGGGCCCGTGGAACAGAGAGCCTTGGAGTTGGTTGATCTGAGCGCTCTGATTTCAATCGAGCCGTTTGTGGAATTGATTCACAAAAGGATTCGTCTCGATGAAATTCGGCGATCAAGTTCCATCTTGAGGGTTGCGGCCACAAACTGGCGAACTGGCGAGGTCAGAATCTTTGACAAGCCGGAAATGACGAGTACGATTGGTTATCAAATTCTGCTGGCGTCGAGCGCTTTGCCGGGAGTGTTCCCGCCCGTTGAAATTGAGGGGGATCCTTATGTCGACGGCAGCCTGGTCATGAACACTCCGCTAAAGCCGGCGATCGAAGCCGGGGCGGACACGCTCCACATCATTTGCATGGATCCGGATATGTCTCGTGTTCCGCTCCCTCGAATGCCAGCCACTTCCGCTGTTTTTTCCAGATCCATCGAAATCAATTTCAGGACAGCGATGGTTCAAGACATTGAGTACGCCACTCAGGTAAACCATGCCATTGCCGTTTTGAACGAACGCCAGCCATTGTCGGACGTGACGGTTCGCAGCGGTCACCATTTGTTGCGGGAAACACTGAAGCGAATAATAAATCCGGAAACAACGCCAGCCCGCCGTTCGCTCACCATGCATCTGTACTATCCGTCTGGCGGACTGAACGTTGGATGGCTCAGTTTCGAACGCGACAGTATAACGCGTCTCATCCGCCGCGGTCGGGAAGATGCCATTCATCATGACTGCGTAGCCAATCATTGTGTTTTCCCGCCCGCCTAACCGAAGTCTCAGTCTCTTAACTGCAAGCTATCTCATGAATCGCTTTGGGAAGGGTACGGCTTCGGTTCTTGGTCTGCCCTGAGCGAGCCTGGCCAGCCGAAAGGGCTGGCACTCTGAGGCGCAAATACCTTGCGACAACCTGTCTATAACGTACGAACCAACGAGGGTCACCGGCAACTCATAAACATTTGCTGGAAAACAATGCCGGCAGGAATCGGCTGAGCTAACTCTTCGCCAGTTATGTTAGTGCTCGGCGGATTGCAATGGCGCGCAATGATCTGCGCAAGCCCGGCCCACTCCATGTGTCCTACTAGTATTCGTCCCGCTCCCACAACCGCCTTCGGTTTCTGAGCCGCAACTGAAGGCGCCGATGGCTTGAGTGTTTACGCATGCCAGTGCCTACGGAAGCTCGCCATTACGAGGTAGTCATTCTAGGCGCCGGACTTGCAGGCTTATCCCTTGCCCGCCATCTTTTGATGAATACCCCCAGAACTATTCTTCTCCTGGAAAAACGTGCCGAAGTTCCCTCGCCGCACCAGAAGGTTGGAGAGGCTACCGTTCAGTTAGGGGGCTACTATTTCTCAAAAATACTGGACTTGGAAGAGCATCTTTTCCAGGAGCATTTCTTGAAATATAATCTGCGTTTTTATTGGCCCAGCCCTGCCCGCGGCAATATCTGCTACGAAGATTATAGCCAGTCGTATATCCAAGACTTGTCGAACATTGCGACCTTTCAGCTGGACCGGAACAAGCTCGAGAAAGAATTGCTCCGGCTCAACATGGAGTGCGCTTCCTTCACATTTCAGCCCGGCATTGCGAATCTCGATGTGGTTTTCAACCGGTCGGGTGCGCCCCATGGGATTAGCTATGAAATCGGAAATCAACGAGTCGATGTTCAGGCCGATTGGGTCGTCGACACTACCGGGCGTGCAAAGTTTCTCGCGCGAAAGTTGGGGCTCGTCAAACCCAGTCCGATACACCATGGCGCCACTTTCTTGTGGGTCGAGGGGCTCGTAAACATCGAAAAACTTACCGGCCTACCGCACCTGCAGAGAATTGCCCAACCCAGCCGGCAAAAGCTGGGACACCTGCCGGCATGGCTCGCTACCAATCATTTTGTGGGGGAGGGTTATTGGTTTTGGACGATTCCTCTGCACGGAAAAACAAGCCTGGGGCTAGTCTATGACTGCTCCACCGTGGACGCTGACGAAGTGTCGTCCCCGGAGAAAGTGATAGCGTGGGTGGGCAAAAGGTTTCCGCTGTTTAAAAAGGAGCTTGCCGATAGAAAAGTTGTGGGCCACGGCCTCTACCGCGACGTTTCCTACGACTGCGCGCAAACCATCAGCGCCGATCGCTGGGCCATTGCGGGAGAAGCCGGCCGGTTTTCGGATCCGCTCTACAGTCCAGGAAGCGATCTCATCGCTTTGTACAATACTCTTATTGTCGACGCAATCCTTACCGAAGATCAGGACTTGCTGGCCGTTAAGTCACGACTTTATGAACTCTTGATGTGGGCATGCTATGAAGCATACGTCCCGAGTTATTCGGTCAGCTACGAAGTATTGGGCGATCAAGAATGCTTCGCTATGAAGTACGGTTGGGAGTTGATGGTGTACTTCACGTTTTTCGTGTTTCCATTCGTCAACCAGGCATTCACCAACACTGCGTTCATCCTTTCGTTTCTCGACGTATTTGCCCGGCTTGGCGTAATCAATAACAGCATCCAGTCTTTCATCACCGGGTTTTATCGCTGGAAGAAAAGCCAGCCCGCGCGGTGTCAGGAACCGGTCTTGTTCGACTTTTCATCGTTCGAACCGCTGAAAAAAGCGCAGCAGTTGTTCTATCAGGTGGGGTTGACGCCACAGGAATGCATCCGGACCCTAAAGCGGCAAATGGCCAACGTCGAACAAATGGCCAGTTTCATCGTTGCCTATGTCTATTCTGTCGTCCTCGATGATGACAGTGTTCTAGCGGCAAGGAATTTCGTGGAAGATATCGATCTCGGCAAGCTGGAGTTCGATCCCGACAAAATGCGGCAGGCAGCTCCTGCGTTGAACAGGACACGCGAGGCCAAGCTGACGAAGATAGGCGCCGATTTCATCTCGCAGTTTCGCCGAGGAAAAAACAGGGTGTCCGAGTAAGAAGCTCCGTGGGGTGGCAACGCACGCGCCCGTGTTTGCAGCAGCATTCGATGACGGCGCCACGACGGCGCCACCGTGCGTTGGGCTGCGTCAAGCTGGTAGATTCGTTAGGGCCGGGTGACTATTAGGGCTTCGCATAATGCCCGGGGATCAACATCGACAGAATCGTAATGAATGCCGCAATGGCGCCCCCCACTACTCCGTAAAATGCCGCCATGAAACTCAGCTTCATCTTCAGCGTAGCCACTTCGACTTTCAGGGCGCTTACTTCGGCATAGACCTTTTCTTTATGCCCATCGAGATGCACTGCTAATTTTTCGATGTCACCACGAAGGAAGGCGAACTGGCGCAATACTTCATCCTTGAAATCTCCAGAGCCGTCCGTTGGCATCACGGTGCTGCCTCTCGCTTGCGCCGGATCACGGTGTTGATGAACAGTCCGCTGTCACTATCGAGAGGAGTCAAGCTGATCTCCACCGGAATTTCGTCTCCGTCCGCCGTAAGCAGCCACAGAGTCTTGCCCTCTCCCATAAGCCGCGGTGCAGGATCTCCGAGATAGTTCTTTGTATGAAGGTTATGCGCCGCCCGGAAGCGTTCGGGTATCAGTTCATCGACAGACTTGTTGCGTAATTGGTTCTGGCCGGACCGGAGCAGCAGGCGCGCCCTCCGGTTGGCACGAAATACTCTTCCTTTCTGATCGAACACGATTTGAGCATCGTAGGACTCTTCCCAAGTACCCTGGTAGATGGACAGTAACAATTCCCCCTCAACCCGGTCTTTAGCGACGATCTGGCTGAGGCGGTCCGAGGTTTTGGCGTTCAGGGTCAATTCTTGGCCGGGGCCTTTAGCGGTGTCTGCCGCTTCGCGCTGTTCCATATCGGGTCCTAATCTGTGCGTGCGTAATCCGCACGTTATTTGCTGGTCGTCTCGTTCCCAAAGCAGGTGCCTATGAGCAGTGATTCGAGGTAATCGGTACAAGCGGTCGCTTTTTTCACGTTCATGGGTCGCGGCAATTTAGGCGAGTGGATGCAAGTCGTTTCGGCCCTTCTCTCAGTTCTGGCAAACCCGGGCACCGTCGCTCGGGGATATCCAAAAGTCAACCGCTAGGGATCGAGAAAAGCTGATAGCGAAGAAAGAGCCTGAACTCTCGATTATTAGGACGATGCCATCCACAAAGCCGCGAATTGGGTAAATAATCTCTGACATTATCTCTGGACTGAGCAGAGCCAAGACCTCCTGATCCCGTCGGCCCTCGTCTAGCAACTCGACGGCGCAGCTATATCCAGTCGTTAATGGTTCGTCCTCCTTTAGGAAGTCACAGTCACACTGTTTCGGATAGAACTCTGATGATTGCGCCTGGTGAGAGGCAAAGGTCTCGGAAAGGGCGATCACCAGAGTTGAACCGTGCAAGGGAATATCTCCTAAATGGTTCGGAGCGCTTGTTTTCTTCATGTTAGGTCCTCGCTTGCTGTCAGTTATAGACAAAAAGCGGGTAGTCATTTGCGGAGGTGTCTTGCAATGCATTGTCTCCAAATCATCAGGGCCTTTTTATCGCCGAGGGAGCGTGCGGCGGTCGCGAAGCCGAAGTTTGCCTCCAGGCCGTAAGCGCCGGAGTTGTGAGCGGAGCCAAGTACAACCATTTCTCAGCTTTTCCCGCACCGTCGCAGAAAGCATGACAATCATCGAGGCTAGTGCGCCAACTAAACAACATAGGAACATGGGTTCCTAACGCTCACATTCGTGTATAGCCTAGGGAGGTGCGTATGGATGCCTTTCTACGCCAAGTGGAGCCCCGTAGAAGAAGTCATCGACGCCTGCATCGTTTCCCAGCCCCAGCCTTTTCTTGTTAAGACAATGAAATAGGTGCAGTTTGCACAAACCTCCCAAAAGCGGGCGGCTCGGCGCGTGCGAAAGCCGATCCGCCGCTTGCGCAAAATGGTCTGGCTGACTGGTCTAAGCAAGTAGTCTCTTCTGCCACTATCGAGATGACTTCGAGATGACACCGTACAAGCCCAATACCGGAGCAAGGCAGGAATTTGGCCAGCCGCTGCCCGTTTTCTCGCTTCCCTCGCTGAACGGCCGAGACCAACGGACCTTGCGAGACTATCTGACGCGCAAGATGGGAGCAGTGATGGTCTTCTGGTCCGCGATGTGCGCCCACTGCCGCCGCTACGATGAGTACTTCAATTCGTTTGCAGGGTTACATTCACAGCTGGGGTTTGCGGCGATCGCTTCCCGCTGCGGAGAAATCCCATCGCAAATGCAAAGTGCCGCAAAGCAGCGTCGGCTGGTATTCCCCGTTTTGCTCGATCAGTCAGGGGAAGTTGCCCGTCAGTGGCATGCGCAACAGACGCCACGCAGTTATCTAATCGCTTCCGAAGGGCAATTGGTATACCGCGGAGCGATCGATAATTTTAAGCTTCCATCCGACGAAGGATACGTGGCCTTCCTGGAGTCGGCGATTCGCTCCTATCTTGCCGGCCAGCCCATCGCACGGGTTGAAACCGCCAGTTTCGGTTGCGCCATAGAGACAACGTATTACCACCTTCCGAGACAGCTATAAGGTCCGCAACGGTGTGCAAATGAATGTATTGAATACCGTTGTCGCTCTCTCCTCGAAATTGGCGCAAGCCGGATTGGTGATGACGGAAACTGTGCTGAGCGCCGCACAAGGCACATTGGAACAAGCGATCGGGATGGAAGCGGATCCAGGCAAGCTGCCTCCCATTAGCGGACCGCGTGATCTGGATCATGCCACCTCTGAACTCGCCAACCGAACGTTGCGTATCATCCACTTCAGTCCTCGAGACTGGGCGGCCATTCCAGCAGTCCTCAAAGATTGGCTGCGGGCCGCCAGGTTTTCCTTCGATTTCGTGGATTGGAAAAATCCGCAGAGCTTGGCGTTGCCGCTAATCGCGCCGCTGTCCCTGGCAACGCTTGGCACACAGTCCGGACTGCGCGGGCTGGCAACCCTCGACGCCATTGGCCTTCCGCGGTATCTGGAGTTTATTAAGTTCTGCGTTCAGATCTTCGCCGAATTTCCCGTCTATGTAGGGCTGGAATACGAAGCGGTCATCGAACGGCAGCAGACGTGGTTGGCAGCACATCCGAACGACGCAGCCACGCGTACGGAACTAGGCCGCACTTTAGTGAAGGTGGGACGCTTCGAGGAAGCTCGTGAGGAGTTGGAAAAGGCGGCGCAAAATTCGGATGTCCGTTCCACGGCGATGCACGAAGCGGGCTTAACGTATTACAGCTCAAGTGCCTTTAGTGAAGCGGCCCGCGCCGGTTGCGCGGCGCTTGAAGCCAATCCGGAGAACGAGCCGGCGCGCCACTGGCTGTGGCTGGCATCGGAGCGGTTGGGCGGCTACCCGGCTCAAGTTCCGGCGGAGTTTCGCATGAAACCGAAAGGCGGATGGCAGAAGCCAACGGTTCACTACGAGGAGATCTCCGCCGCCTGCGGACTGGATAAGACCAGCGGCGCCAGAGGAATCGCAGTCTTCGACTACAACAACGATGGTTTTCTTGATGTCGTGGTGGTCGCCGCTCACGCGGGAATCACGCTGTACCGGAACAACGGCGACGGCACGTTCACCGATGTGAGCGTTGAATCGGGTTTATACAGATCGACCAATGGTTTCGGGGTCAGTGCCGGCGATTACAACAACGATGGCTTTGTTGACCTTTGCGTGTGCCGCATGGGCTTTTACGGCGGTGACTGCGAGTTATGGCGGAACAACGGGGATGGTACTTTCACCGATGTAAGTCAAGAATCTGGCGTGAGTTCCTGGGCTCCGAGTTTTAGCGTTTCCTGGGTTGACTACGATTGCGATGGGCTACTCGATTTGTTCGTGGCGACCAACATCGGTGGCCTGTTCGACCGCAAGACGCCCAATCGGCTGTTCCACAACAATGGCGATGGGACCTTCACGAATGTTGCGCAAGACGTGGGCATTACATCAAGGTGGCCGACCATCGGCCACTCCTGGGGCGATTACGACAACGACGGATATCCCGATTTGTTTCTGTCCAATGCCATCGGTCCGCCGGAGTTATATCGTAACAACGGCGACGGGACCTTCACCAATGTTACAGACCTGGCCAATCTAAACCATCCCAATATGGCTTTTGGCGCGCAATGGTGCGACATCGATGACGACGGCTGGCTCGATGTCATCCAGTACTCCTGGTCGATCCACGAAAATGTTGTGTACTCGATGCGTACAGGCGAAACGCCCCCTTACGGAAACCCCACCCGGATTTACCGCAACAACCGCGATGGCACGTTCACCGAAATCGGGCGCGAGATTGGCATCAAGGAATGCTGGGGCAGTATGAGTGGAAACGCCGCGGACTTAAACAATGACGGCCATCTTGATATCGCGCTGGGCAATGGAGGAGCACTGATGGATCGTGTGGAGCCCGTTGTTCTTCTGGAAAACGATGGGCGGAAGTTCCGCAACGTGACTTTCGCGGCTGGCTTGCCGCCGGTGGGAAAAAGCCACGGGCTCAATTGCGCCGATCTTTTCAACGACGGGCGGCTCAGCATCCTCGTGGGAGCGGGCGGAAACTACCCGGGTGATTTGATGACCAGTGCCGTCTTTTGTCCTGTGGCGCGTCCCGGAAATTATCTTTCCGTCCATCTCACGGGCACAGCCAGCAACCGCAGCGCGCTGGGAGCGCGCCTCAAGCTGGTCGCGGGCGGAAAAGAGCAGCATCGCGTGGTCAACGGTGGTAGCAATTTCGGCTGCCTGCCGCCCGATCAGCACTTCGGCATGGCGAACCTGCTGCACGCTGAGCTGCTGGAGGTCTGGTGGCCGAGTGGGCTCAAGCAGCGCTTTGCGGACTTGTCGGCAAATCAAAAGGTCTGGATCACCGAGGGCCAGAGTCAGTGGAAAGTCGCCAAACCCACTCGTGACGAAATTCTAGGACAGGATTGAGCGACCTACAGAGCAAGCGATGGCCAATGTTTCGCACAATTCGACGGGTCGTCCTTACAGAGATGTCCCAGCGCGCGCGCGCAACCTCACCGCAGCCATGCAGATACTCTCCCATCGAATCCAAAGCCAGTTGGGAGGCGGCGCCCAGACGGCATTTTTCGTCGGCGATGGCCTACAACGCGCCTTCACGGATGGGTTTTTCGATGCGTTCCGGCCACAAACCTGGAGTCCTTCGAATCTGGCAAGGTTGGGCGCCCAGCTGGTCAATCAATCGACGCGGTTCTCTCAATTGCTGGCTCCGAAGCTAGCACGATTGGCGTGGCAAGAGATTACCAACAAAGCTGAGGTCTTTGCGCTGGTAAGGAATCTCTCTTCCATCTTGAATCTGCCCGAGGGGGAATTCATTCCGCTGACGGATCTGGTGCAGAGGGCTTATGCGCGTTCTCCTTTTGAGGCTTTATGGGCGGTTGAGGGTGTGGGCCACTACTATGCGGACGAGTGTTGGAAGCGACTCGGGACACCCAAGGGGTTGCTGGCAGACGTGAACCTTCCGGCAAAAAGCCTACTCATGCTCCATGCGGGGATGGGACTCTGTTTTGCCGATCGTCTCATCGGCAACCTAACCACTGAATCGACGCCAGGCGAAGTGCGCAATGCCCTGGAGCGATTTGTCGCGCTCTGTAGAGACAATTCACGCCAGGGATATCTTGGAGCTGCGATCGAATCGCTGGGGATTGTTACGCGGGACTTTTACCCGGACTTGTTCCAACCTGTCACCCGGCAATTCCGCTTCGTGGCCCCCGAACTCACCGGGTTCTATTGGCACGGAATCGGCCGCGCCATCTATTTCTCCAGGAATTTTTTTGTACCGCACTTGTTCTCCATGTGGAGCGACGTGGACCACGAGGCCGTAACCGAACAGGACCGGCTGAGTGTGCTGTCTGGCCTGACCTGGGCATTTACGCTGGTGAACATGAGGCATCCTGAGATCTTTGAGACCGCATTGCGGTCTTATGACAACGACTCCTGGCTCGGAGAAGCATTCTCGAACGGAATCTGTTCGTGCGTCCTCATGAGAACCGACACAACACCAGATGAGCGCTTCGTGTCGGCGTTCCATGAGCATCGGTCCTCCCGGCACACTTCCGATCTGGCATCGGCCTGGGAGCGTCGGATCTCCGGGCCGGCGAGCACTGGTGTGCGCGACTACTACCCGGTATTGTGCCGACATTCGGCTCTGGACGAGGTATTTCGCCACCAAAATCTAGGCGAGTTGGTTGAACGTCTGCAAGCACAATTTGAGCACGCTTCCGAAGACTCTTCGACGTCGACTGCATCCGGATGTTGCGAATAATGTCAGGAGAGGACAGCGCCGTGACAAAAGCGTCGGCCATACAGGAATGTCCAGGAAGCGCCAATCCCTTGACCGGTGAGGATCGAGCCATTTTGGATACCGTGGAGCAGTACCTGGCAGCAGGGCTTGCTCTGAAGAACTGGTGGAAGGATGCCGGGCTTCGCGGCCAGCACGAACAAACCTTTGCGCTGGAGCGCTCGTTCAACCGTGCCACCAATAGTTATGGCTTCTTCAGCCAAGCGCGGGTGCAAGATCGGACAGTGGCGATTATGGGTAATGTCCAGGACATGCTGTTTGACCGCGCCAAAATACCGCCCCAGTTGGTTAAGCAAGATACAGAGTGGACGCGGCAGCAGTTACGTGAGTTTGTTCTGCATTACTTCATGCGTGTGAGTTCGTTTCGCGCTCCCGAAGCCGCGGTCGATGACGACGGATCTGCCGTTTCGCCCTGGCTGAGCAGGATAAGCTGGTGTGCCACGCCGGCCATCGTTCGCGAAGGTTTTGGGTTTTCGCAGCTCTATTACAAAACGCTCGCTGGAGAAGTCGGGAAGTTCTCCGATACTTCGGCGATCGCCGACATGCGTGAGATCGGCGACAAATACGAATGGATCGTCCTGAAGGTGCGAATATTTAATTTCAGCGTTCCGGTCCGACCCTTTGGTACGGCAGGGCCGGAATTGCTGTTCAACCTGGACGAGGAAAGCTATTTGGTGGTGAACCGGGACTTCATTCTCGACCGGGATCAGCCGGCTCCAGGTATTTTGGCGGAGTACGGAGTAGGCTATGCCTTCATCAAACGTCCAAAACCCGAATTCCTCACCTTCGGACCCGGTGAGTTTGCGATGGCGATCGAACTCATCGAGTTTCGCATGGCCGAGTCCGGAAAAATCCAGGTTCACATGGTGTTCGTGGTAAACCGGCCGAAAGCGATTGCCAACCTTATCTTGGATCCAGTGGATTGGACGTTTGGGTTGGCAGACTTCTTGTCTTTGGGAATGGCATCTCCATTGTTAAATCGACTGCGGGCTGCCCTGTCACGTTTGCCGCTGCGGCTTGGCAGCTTCGATCCGGTGTACTCCTACATTAGTCTCATGAAGCTGCTTACGGACGGCTTATCGGAGGACAAACTCTGCATATCGAAAGAGCAGCTCGACAAGCGTTTTCTGCTTCAGCACTTCGTGCAGCACTACGAAACACTGGCCGGCGCCCTTTTTACCTGGCGGCAGATACCGGATTGGCTCGACTCCTCCGAGTTGCCTCGATGGGTTGTAACAGGACGAAGTTCATGAGCGATTGAAGGACACAGTTCGCTTCGAGGACAACCCGGCAACTCTCCCCACAACCTGCTCAATCATCGCACGAAGGGTTGTAAGCAGGCAGTTATGAGAACGGGTCTTCATCTCTACAGTCGGTCCGAGAAGCCAGCCGGGCAAAACAAAGATCGAGCACCACTATGGGCCAATTCATGACCGTCCCCGTCACCGCAAAACATGCGCACTTCCGCCAAATCCGATGGTGGTATGCGTATGTTTGCGCATTTCTGGTTGTGTGGGCTGTCTTGGTCTTCGGTTCCGGCCTCTTTCCCGCGGTCCTGCGGCAGTGGCCCATAGCCTTGGTCATGATTCTGGGATCGTTGGTCGCCGGCTCTACCCCCATGGGTGGGGGCGCCGTTTCTTTTCCTGTTCTTGTGCTTGCCCTGGGCGTAGCACCGGACAGCGCCAGAAATTTCGGCTTGGTGATTCAAGCCCTGGGCATGACCTCGGCCATGATTTTCATCTTCTGCCGGCGCGTTCCCGTTCAAGGCCGTTTATTGGGTTGGACGATGGTGGGCGCAGCGGGGGGAATGCTTCTGGGGACATTTGCGCTTGCTCCACACGTGGCTGCGAATTTCATAAAGCTGACCTTCGCCTGCATGTGGATGAGCTTTGCCCTCTTGACGATCGTCAAGAACCGCGAGTTCTGCTCGATGACGGGCGCGCGGACGATTGCCGGCCACTCAGCCATGTCTGTCGGTCTCGTCGTTGGAATCATAGGTGGAGTCATCGCATCCGTCATTGGCAACGGCGTCGACATGATTCTCTATGTCTCGCTGGTGCTGCTGTATCGTTGCGACTTGAGAATTGCGGTGCCCACGGCTATTTCGGCTATGGCCGTAACCTCCGTGATCGGGGTTGGAGCGCGCCTCTATTTGGGAAATATTTCCAGCGATATCATGATGAAGTTTTTGGCCGCGGGACCGCTCGTCATCTTCGGGGCTCCGATTGGAACCTACATCGTCAGTGTAATCCCCCGTCTCAGGACTCTTTACGTCATCTCCATTTTGTGCGTAGCACAGTTTGCATGGACTCTCAACCGGCTTGAACGGACCCTTGCGGAATGGACGTTTGTGGCCATCGCCATGATCTCCGCTGGCGCCGTCTTCTACTGGATGTACCATCGCGGTCGGCACAATCTCCAGCGTTTCTGAGTGATTAGTTGGTTTAAGGTATGTTGGCACGAACTGGAAACCTGACACGATGGTCCTGGACTGCGTTATGAAATGTACCAACGGACATCAGGGCACTGTCCTCAAGGACGATCCGGAGCCGGCTTTCAGATTGCCGCTATCTTCCGCAACATTGGTTTGCTTCATCGCCCTCAGACTGAATAGGAGCACGCGGGATTTCTCGAGTGGGAAACCACTCTTATGCTAAGCGCTCCCACTCTCTACGCCAGCGGGATGGACCGGGTTTTCTCCCGGTGGCTGGGAGGAACCACAAAACTTGTTCTCGCCACTTTATCCACGGGACTGCTGGCGGGCGTCGGGTCCGTGGTATTTCACTATCTAGTCGATGGTAATTTCCTGTTCGCGTGGTGTGAATCGCACGGTGCGGCGTCACGTCTTCCCGTTGCTCTCGGCGTTCCCACCATCGGCCTTTGTTTGATTGGCGTGGTGCTTCAATGGATCCCGGAGAGCCGCTTCGGCGGGGTAAAGGAGGTCTTTGACGCGTTGGAGCGGTCGCGGGCCGTCGTGCCCTTTCGCAGGATGTTGAATGTAATTCTAAGTGGACTAGTTCTGGTGTTTGGTGGTTCAGTGGGACCCGAGGGCCCTATGATTCAGATGGGCGCCCTCATCGGCAGCCAGATTGGACAGCGAGTTGGAATGGCCCAAAATCATCTGGCCCTGATGGTACAAGCCGGCGCTGCCGCAGGAATCGCCGCCGCATTTCGTTCTCCGGCCGGGGGCGTGCTGCTGGTGCTGGAATTGTTCGGCGCAAGGTTTAACCGCGGATTAGCGGCGATTGGAGTTGCCGCCGTCGTCGGTTACGCGGCGAGGACCGCAATCGTGGGCGATGCCTATCCGTTTCGGCCGTCGGCCGTTATGCAGTCGTTGCCCCTGGCCACGTCGTTTCTGATCGCACCGTTGATGGGGCTTTTGGCCGCACCCACAGGCCATTTATTCATCCGGCTGTTCAACCGTCTGCACACCGTACCACCCCTTCGATGGCCGCTGACGCTGCGCGTGTCATTGGGCGGCTTCATGGTGGGTGTGATCGCGATTTGGTTCCCCCAAGTGCTGTCGGCGGGATACCCGGTAATTGAGCACAGCTTGAGTGGGGGACTCGGATTGCATCTATTCGTGATTTTGCTGGGGCTCAAAATGCTGGCTACCTCGATCACCATCGGTTCCGGCGCCGTCGGCGGACTCTTTGCTCCCATGCTGATGATTGGAGCCATGTATGGCGGTGTGTTTGGATTCGGATTGCACCGCCTTCTGCCCTCCGCAGTTCCACAGCCCGAGCTGTTTGTCCTCTTAGGAATGGTCGTGATGTTCGGATCCATCGCGAAGGGTTATTGGAGCGGCCTTCTCATGGTTGCCGACATGAGCGGCTGTTACCACCAACTCTTGCTGCCCGGGGTCATCGCGGGAGGAGTCTCGTTTCTGATCAGTTGGGAGATGCATGATCGCTCGATCTTCGATCTCCCGATCGATCCTGCGCTTAAAGTTCGATCACCCGCGCGAGTTGTGATCCCGGCAAACCACGAAGCGGCGGGAAATAGCGAGGTTACGTTACCGAGAATCCGCAGCTCGCAATGAATTCCCGGAGCTCTTTGCCGGACGTCAGATTCCCATCGAAAGCAATGACCACGCTGGCACCGGAATAACTGGCGCTGGCTCGCGTTACGCCCTTCTGTTGAAGGAGCATCGTTTCCAGGCCGACTGCGCAGGTTTCGCAAGTGAATCCTTTCACTTGGCCGGCTATGCTCCGGTTTTCCCTGGCCGCTCTCGCATCGGTGTTGCAGCTCGTTTCGGTGAGAGCGATCGTGGTGGTCGTGCCTGCCATGCCCGCCATTACATGGTAAAGAAATTTACGTCGATCCATGGAAGTCTTCTCCTATTTCGCGGTTGCGGTGCCGGGTTCGTAGAGCCATGCGGTTTTGATGCTGGCGTGATCGGCGAACTGGAGATCTACGTACTCCGCAAACTCAATCCTCTTTTTGAGCACACCAGTTTCGATCATGAGGTCGCGAACCAGATCGAAGTCGGCTTTACGTGGCGCAAGCGGGCTATATGTAACCCGGTCCAGCGGGTTGGTGAGGGCCCAGCGCAGCAGCGCCGGATTTTGGTTGTAGTAGAAGCGGCCGACGAAATCGGCCGCGTTTTCGCGATAAGGTTTCCCTTTTTCCAGCCACAGCCCCGAGCGCGCTATGCCATCAACCAGCACTTGTACGGCGTCTGGGCGCTGGTCGATCATGTCCTGCCGCACCACCAGGACGCATGACATATAATCCGGCCAATATTGCCGGGCGTTAAACAGCACCCGGCCAAAGCCGGCCATCTCCGCCTGGGAAGGAAAAGGTTCCCCCATGGAAAATGCATCGATCGCTTTCGCGGCCAGCGCTCCCGCCACGTCAGGCGGCGCCATCTCCACCATTTTGATCTCGTTTGGCTTGATGTCGAAAGCTTTCATGGCGCGAAATAAGATCAGCCGCTCGTCGGAGAAGCGGCTCGGGATGGCGATGACGCGGCCTCGCATGTCCGCAAACGTCTTGATCGGACCATCTTTCCGCACCACAACCGCGCTGCCGTAGCGATGGCCGAGGTAGACGACCTTGATGGGTACCCCTTGCGACTTCAGCGCGATCGCCAGCGGAGCCACAATAAATGCGGCCTGCACCTTATTGGAGATCAACGCCTCTTTGATCTCCGGAAATCCCTGAAACATTTTGGGAAGAAAAATTTCGCCGGCGGCCGAGAACTTCGAGATGTAGTCGGTAACCGGGCACGCCAGGTGGCAAGTCACCGGAATATAGGCCACGGTGAACTTTCGCTTTTCCGGCGGCAGGTAATCGTTCACGATGGAGGCCCAGTTCACGTTAAGATAGGCGTGCAGCCCGGAAATCAGTCCCAGCCATCCGAAGATCAGCATCAGCGCTCGATTTCTAAGACTCATAGCGAAAGCCCCAGCGAACGGATTTCAATTTCTCGACTTGGCGGAATATCGTGTCGAGCGCCAAGCCGGTCAGGCCAATCAAAATCATGGCAGCCACCACCAGGTCATACCTCTTTCCCGAGTTGCGCGAATCGATGATTAGGTAGCCGAGACCGGAATCGATCGCGATCATCTCCGCGGCAACCACCACCAGCCACGCGATTCCCAGCGCGATGCGGAGTCCAACAATGATCTGGGGCAGCGATGCGGGGAAGACTACCTTCGCGATGAGCTTCGCCGGCGAGAGTCCGAAATTACGCCCGGCGCGACGGTACATTGAAGGAACGTTACGCACAGCATTCATGGAAGCGACCACGATGGGGAAGAATGATGCAAGAAAGATCAGGTAGATTGCCGCCAAATTACCGACGCCAAACCAGACGATGGAAACCGGGATCCACGCGATCGGGCTGATCGGCCGCAGCATCTGGATTGTGGGATTGACCACTGCTGCCGCCTCGGGATACCAGCCGAGCAGCAATCCCAGCGGAATGCCAAGAGCTGCGGCGGTGAGATAACCCCAGGCCACGCGCCGCAACGAATCGGTGACGTAGCGTACCAGGAGTCCTTTGCCCATTAGTTCCGCCGTGCCTCGCTCCACGTCCAGCGGCGAAGGAAATACTTTTGTGGCGCTCCACTTCACCGAGAAATGCCACAATGCGAGAAACAGCAAGGCCGTAAAAATCGGCCAGAAGTATTTCTCCCACTTCATCGGCTGGGCAAGAGAGTTCATACTTTGTGAGCCAGGCCGATCTGTTCGAAGATGCCATCGCGCAGTTCCAGGTAACGGCGCGAGCTGATATCGCGCGGATGGTCGATGTCAATAGGGACGATGCCCTGAATTTTCGCCGGACGGGCGCTCATCACCACCACACGATCCGCCAACTGAACCGCCTCTTCGATATCGTGAGTGACGAAAAGGATCGTCTTGCGCTCCGCTTCCCATATCCGCAGCAACTCGCCGCGCATGATCAGGCGCGTGATGGAATCGAGGGCGCCAAATGGCTCATCCAGAAAAAGCACGTCTGGATTCACGGCCAGGGCCCTAGCTACTTCCAGGCGCTGCTTCATGCCTCCGGAAAGCTCTTGCGGATAAGCTTTCTCGAACCCCAACAGCCCGACCAGCTTTATGTAATGCGCGATGCGCTGCGCGCGCTCCGCCTTCGGAAGTTTCGCCAGGCCAAAACCGATGTTTCCCTCCACCGTCAGCCATGGAAATACGCCCCGCTCCTGGAAGACGAAAATCCGGCGTGGGTCGGGGCCGCGCACGGCTTCTCCATCAATTCGCACGTGACCTTGCGTCGGCGAAATAAATCCGGCGACGACATTCAACAAAGTTGACTTGCCGCAACCCGACGGGCCCAGCAGGCATACAAACTCTCCTTCGCCTACGTCGAGGCTGATGTTATCGAGTACTCGCACTTGATCGCCGTCATGGGTGAAGATCATGCTGATCTCCTCTACCCTCAGCTTCATCTTGAGCGTTCGCTTTACCTTCAGGCCGCGCGTGGTAACCGTCGGTCCCATGGGGTCAACGGTCGTTGCTGGTTCCATTTAGTCCTCGGAATAACCCCAACGTAATGACTTGATTCCCTCCAGCGACCTCATCCCGATGTCGAGCAGCAATCCAATCAGCCCGATCAGGACCATGCCGGCAACAACCAGGTCGTAACGGGTCCCGGCATTGCGGGCATCTACGATTAGAAAACCTAATCCGGAATTCACCGCGATCATCTCCGCGGCCACCACGACCAGCCAGGCAATTCCCAGCGTAATCCGGAGCCCGATGATCAACTGCGGCGCCACGGCAGGGTAAAGAACCCGGCGAATCAACTGAGCCTGGCTCAGGCCAAAATTGCGTCCCGCATTAATAAGGACCGGCGGAATACTGGCGACGGCATTCATAGCTGTCACCGTAAGGGGCAGGAAGGATGCGAGAAAAATCAGGAATATCGCGGCCATGTCGCCCACCCCGAACCAGAGAATCGATATCGGAATCCACGCCAGCGGAGAAATCGGACGGAAGACTTGGATCAGCGGATTCAACGCCATATCTGATCGCCGGTGCCACCCGATCGTCAATCCAAGTGGTATTCCAAGCAAGGCTGCCGCCGTGAATCCCCAGGTAACCCGAAACAAAGAGGCGGTGACGTACTTCAGCAGCAAGCCGCGCTGCGCGAGTTCTGCGATGCCGGCGGCCACACCGATGGGCCCCGGCAAAAGATGTACGGTTTGCCGCGCGCTGGCAACGTGCCACAGTATAAGTAGTACCGCGACAAAAGCGACGGGGCGCAACTGAACTGGAAGCTTCATTGCCGGTAAGGACTTTCCCATCCAGATTTGCCCTCCGTAAAGAGCAACGTGTCGTTAATCGGCAGCCCGATGAAGCGTTGTACCAAGCCACTGGGCCAACGAATCTGCATCGCGTCGATCTTGGTGGCAGCCGCCAGTCCAAAGTGTTGCTCAAAAGGGAGGCAGCCGAAGTTGGTGCCTCCCGATACCTCGCGATATTGCTTGTGGCTACCCGCTTCTAAGCACACACGCGCTCCGATCGCGGAGCGATTGCTCTTTACTCCGACCAGCCGAACGTTCAGATAGTTACCCGGTAATCGCTTGGGACAGAAAACGCGAGTGGTCAAGAGATCGCCTGGATAGGCTCCGCCCGAGGCCAAAAGCACCGACAGACGCCCGTCGCCAAAAAGATCGGCTAGGTTAGAGCCATGACCTTTGCCACCGAAGGGTAGTCCAGCCGCAAAGGTTATATTGTGAAACCGCTTGCCATCGCTCTCCAGCAGAATCGGCGGTTCCAGGCGATCCATGCGAGGACTGCCATTGCCCAGGACCAGATCCAGGTAGCCATCATTGTTGAAGTCGCCGGCATTTCCGCTCATGGTACCCCAGCAACCAGTAAGACCAATGTCCCGGCCATGCACAGTGAAGGTGCCATCCCCATTGTTGTGATAGATGCGAAGAGGTTTGCCCTCGGGCGGACCTTCCCCGTGGCGCATTGTGTGGATTACAGCCTCATGGTCGGACCAGGTGAATTGAACGATGTCAAGCAGACCATCGTTGTCGTAGTCGCACCATAGACAGATGCTCCCAAAACAATTGCCGTTGATGCCGGCTTCGGCGCTTACGTCCGAGAAAGTGCCATCGCCGTTATTGCGGTATAACTGCGACTTACCCAGGCCGTTCGAGAGGAAAAGATCGGGGTAGCCGTCATCGTTGTAATCTCCCCAGGCCGAGCCAATCGTAGGCCACATGGTTGAGAGCCCTGCTTCTTCGGTAACTTCCGTGAACGTGCCGTCGCCGTTGTTATGAAACAAACGATTGGGAGTCTTGCGGTCGAACATCCCACCAATGTTATTGGCGACGAACAGGTCGAGGTTACCGTCACGGTCGTAGTCCACCCAGGAAGCGCTGAAGGCAGGCCCCCACATCTTGAGCCCCGCTTCGACGGTAACATCGGTGAAGGTTCCGTCGCCGTTGTTCCGGAATAACTGCGCCTCTCCCGCATAGAATCCCAGGCGCGTGATGAAGAGATCGGCGTGGCCATCGTTATTATAGTCTCCAACCGTGATGATGAAAGGATTGATGGCGGTATCAAGGCCCGACCTTACAGACACGTCGGTGAAGGTGCCGTCTCCATTGTTGCGGTAGAGATTACATCCACCGTGTGCGCACGCAATTGCTACGTCCAACAGTCCGTCGTTGTTGTAATCGAAAACGGCGACACCACGCCCGCCGCTCGTCTTATCCAGGCCAATCTTAGGGGCAATGTCTTCAAATTCTACGCTGGGCTTCTCGAAACCGACCTTCATCTCCATGCGCTGGCTGGAGGGAATGTATTCGGGATAGTCGCCCATCTTTTGTGCTGTAAGCCACAGCCAGACGCGGGCGCGTTCATTATCAGGACTGGCTGTCAATGTATCACCGCTCACTCGCGCCGACTCTTCCAACTTTCCTGCTCGATGGAGCGCTACTGCCGCCTCATGTAAAGCCAACGGCCGCACCGACGGGTTGCTGGCGGCCTTCAGAAGGTTATCGGCGGCTGCTTCATACAGGCCGCACTTAATCTGCGTGCGTCCGAGTTCGATGCGAGTTGCATCGTCGTGAGGTCGCCGCGTCAAGCGGGCCTCATAGTCTTCGATGAGCGTCCGATATTCCAACCCCACGAAAACTGGAGTATCGGTAAACGACTCGAAGAAGTCGGCCAGGAACCTGGGATATTTACGGCCGCCGACCATTTCATAGGTGACCAGCACTCGCAACGCCTGCTGAATGAACAAGGTCCCGAAGGACAGTGCCAGTTGCACCGGAAAAGCCACGTTGAGCGGACTCGCAGCTTCCACGTTGTCAAAAGAGATGCGAGTCGCCGAGAGAACCTTTTCGAAAGCGGAGCCGAGTTCCGCAACCTCGAACGGAGTGAATCGCATAATACAAGCTAGGCGATTCGCGAACTCGGAAACAGCCGTGTCAACGTCTGGGGGACCATTTACGGGAGGCGTCCTCAGCGGTTCGTGACTCTTCTCTCCCGTTAGAACTCCGACTGTACTCTGCATCATTTGCAGCACCGAATTCAGGCTCATCAATCCGGCTTCGATGAGGCTGGGCGGCGGGGACGCGAACAGAGAGTCCAGAGCCGATGGTGTACCCTTCGATTGTGTGGCCGCATGCGCCGCGTCGAGGGGAAACACCCCGGCGCCAATGATTCTGCCGGACGTCCTAAACAGAGATTCGAAGCTGAATGTCATAGCGCCTTGGGAAGGTTGTAATAAACGGATCGGATAGCACAGCCAAAACTTGCAGTCTCGGTTCTGCTTAGAGGCTTGCCGGGCAGAAACTGTGCGATTGCGGGTTCGAGATACGCCACATATTCAAGGTCGTCGGGGTACCTGTAGTTATCTATGGCGCCGCGATATCCTAAAACGCCGCTGGAGTCGATTAGAAACACACGAGGCGTCTGTCGGGTGAACCATTGCTCCGCCACGGTGCTTCCGGGATCGTGAAGGATCGGGAACAGGAGCTTTCGCGCAGCCGCTGTCGCGCGCAACTTGGCCGGCGTTTCCTCCTGCCGCGAAGCTATCGCCGCCAATCCAAGTTCCGGATGAAATGACGCGAAGCCGTTTAGGTACTTGTCGTAACGTACGCAATGAGAACAGACGCCCGACCAAAACACGACCACTGCACCTTTTTTGCCTTCCAGAAGCGTTTGCAAGCTGACGATTCCACCACCGACTGCGGTCAGGCGGAAATCGCTTACTGCCCTGCCGATCTCTTGTGTGACAGGCGCTATCATTTCCTCCGGCATGGTTCCTCCAGCTCACGAAGCTATCTTCCCATTTGTAGCGAAACAATACCTCGAATTGATTACGCGCCTGCAGACCGTGTTTCATGGCGATATTGTGGCTGCCTGTTGGGGCGAAGTGCGAGGCAGTAAACAGCGCAGCGATTCAGACACACCTAGGCGTCGAGAGACAATCACGAAAATCGATAAGAGAGGCTGATCAACCAGTTCGCTATCCGATTGATAATCATGCCGTCGCGACTGACTGGCTCAATCTTTGACTGTGGAATTGCGCCAAGACTTCGTTGGCCCGAAGGATGGTTGTCAGACCAGCGCACACAGAATCGAGCGCATTCCCGGGAATGGCGAGATAGCCTTCGTGATCGCCAAGACCCGTGTAAATGCGGTTCCCGGTACACCCTAAATTGAGCACAACCTGGCCGGAAGCCAGACTCTCTGGCACAATCGCGCATGCGGGTCTTCCCATGGCCGGCGAGCTGTTGAGAAAGCCCGCGGCCCGCGCCGCTTCGGTGAGCAGCATTAAGTGCCGCACGTTTCCACGAACTATTACCAGGTCTGGAAGCACGGGGCTGAGGCTCAAAGGCGCATAACTCACGAAACGCAATGGGTCAGAGCGGCGTGGAAGTTGCCCTACCTCTTCTGCCTTTAAATAAGATAGCGTCACCATGGCCGCCGTGAGTTCCACCAACTCTTCGGCCTGAGTCCCAGGTAGCTCCGCCCCGAGCGCATACGCGCCCACTACACAACCGAAGTGGTCAGTCGCCTCGACATAAAAAGCACTTCCTTCGGCCGCCAACTTCCAGAACGAGCATCCTGAAGGTTGGGGGGTGACTTCGCGGGGCAGTTCGGCCGGCCTCACATGGCTGAAAGTAACGGCAACCGCCCGCGTCTTCGTCAGTTCATGGAGCTGATGATCCCACTTGTCGAGTAAGTCATGCGTCATTATGCACCTCGGACGAATAGCCGCGTTCGGCCGTTGCAAGCTCGCGGGTAATTGTCTGGAATAAAGCGAAGAACTACACGTGATAGACAGCGAGTCGCAGCGAATTTGCGCTCTCGCGACTTGCGCAAATAACTTCAGCCTGAGTGTCCTACTAAGAGCGTGCTCGGCGTCTTGCATCGGGACCGGCCTGCGGATCCACCAGCGGGGTTGTTATGCTGACGGTGAAAGAATGCGTACCGTTTTTCCTTTTCGCCAACCGGCTCGCGGCGCGATCGCGGGTCGCCCAAGTGGCCAGCTTCGGTGAAGCTCTTTCCTTGTCGTGGATTAGAAAGTTACCGGGAGAAAAACGAGTTCGCTTTTTCTACGGGCAGGTATTCGTGATCCAGAGCTACCTGGGATTCCAGTTGATTCGCGCAGAAATCTGCCACGGGCAGGAGCAACCGAGTGAGGCGACGGCAGGCAAGGCGTCCTCTTGCGACAGTCTCGTAAGCGCGAGTTCCAACCTAATCCAGGCAGGGACAAGTTAGGCTTGAGTGAAGGACAGTGCATCGCTCGTCCATACTGACTTCTGTGCCAGTTACTCCAGCACAAGCTGATGTCACTTCAAGAGTCCACGGCCCTCCTCGACATAGCTTAGGCGATTGATTGGCACGTCGAGCCGCTCGATGTGTCCACTGGGCCAATGAATCTGAAGGCGATCGATCTTCGCAGCGGTTCCAATTCCGAAGTGGATCCGCCGGCTGCTCTCGCCGGCATAGCCGTTTCCACCATCCAGTTCTCGTATTTGTGTCAGCCCACCTGCCTGCACCTGAACGCGCGCACCAATGCCATCGCGGTTGGACTTCGTGCCGATCAGCTTAAGCTCGATCCAATTACCGGCGTTTTGTGAAACGTTGTGATACACGATGGGCGCTTGACCAGCATTGGTCTGAACCAAGTCGAGCCGGCCATCATTATCCAGATCAATGACTCCTACGCCCCGCCCATCCCTATCGTTGTTCACTCCCGCTTCCGCGCCGATCTCTCGAAAGCTCGCGTCTCCCCGGTTGTGGAAAAGGCGCTTCTTCTGAAAACCACTCCAGCTCCGATTCCCGATGTCCGGCCAGCTATTGACGTCGCTGAAATCCACTCCTGGCGTGGTAATCATCGGAAGCAAAATTGTCAGGTAGTTCTCCGGACCGGCGGATCGAAGACCGTTCACCACAAAGAGATCTTGCCAGCCATCGTTGTCGAAATCGCCAAACTTAGCGGCCCATCCCCAGCCCGTGTCGCACACCCCGACTTCCTGGGAAACGTCGGTAAACGTTCCGTCCCCCATGTTCTGCCACAGCATGGCGCACTCTTTCATGTAGTCGTCGTAAATATTGGTCACATAGATATCGAGCCAGCCGTCGTTGTTGTAGTCTGCGACATCTACGTTCATCCCCTTTTTCGTGTCCCATCCCGTCGCCTTTTCCGTCACCTCGCGAAAAGTACCATCGCCATTGTTCAAGAACACGTGATCGGTGCCGAAGTCACATGCCAAGTAGATGTCCTGCAGTCCGTCGTTATTGAAATCGCCGTGGCCCACATCGAGAGTCCATCCTGTCACCTTGCCCAAACCGGCTTTGTCGGTTACATTCTCAAAAGTGCCTTTCCCTGTGTTGCGCCAGAGCGTCACTCCTCCACCGTTGGTGGCGCCGTCGAGATTGTTGGGAAGAACATGCGGGTCCTTCAGGTCCAACAGATTGACGGGCTGAAAGTAGTTTCCGAACAACAAATCCAGATAGCCATCGTTGTCATAGTCGAACGCAATCACCGCGATGGTATTGCCGAACTTGTTCAGGCCTGAGCCGGTCGTCACATCCCTAAATCTGCCATGGCCCTCGTTGTGATAGAGAATCGGTGTACCGAAGCGGGCGACGAGCAGATCGAGCAGCCCGTCATTGTCGTAGTCGAACCAAATGGCGTCGGAAACGATGTTCGAGGCGTCGTTTCCACCCGCGACACCGGATTCCTGCGCAACATCGGTGAACGTTCCGTCATGGTTGTTGTGGAATAGGTGATTGGACTGGCCTTCTTCCGAGTCGGTGATGAACAGATCTTCGTATCCGTCATTATCGTAGTCACCCACGGCAACGGCCGCGCCGCCTCCGGTAAACATCTGCAGCACGTCGGCGTTCTTGCCATGATAGGTGCGCATGTGGTGCCGGATGTGAATGCCGGCCTTAGACGTGATGTCCTCGAAACGAATGGTCGACCCGGACGCACCTAGCGCCGCCGGCGCCGAACTAAAGAAACACCAAAAGACCAGTGCAGCACGAAACGCTCTCATCGTCCATCGGACCATATAGCCCTCAGATCTGTGTCCACTCGCTTATTGGGATCGAAGCCGTTCTCGATGTACTTAACCAGCTCATCGCCATGTAACGAAAGGCGATCCTTTAGCTGCGCGTTGTCGGGAAACTGACGTAAGCCTTCTTGCCAGGTGACCCGGGCTTTGTCTAGTAGCTCCATCTTGCAGTAGCCGTCTCCAAGGGCCACGTAGGTCCGCACGTAGTAAGGTTTCGCTGGACTTTTCTGGAGTGAGAGCGCTTTTTCCAGATCGGCTACTCCGAGCGGGGCTTTGCCGAAGATCCTGGGCCAAAACAAGTAGCTCTCGCCCCGCGTGTAGTAAGCGATCCAACTTGGTTGGAGATCGACGGCCTTCACAAACTCGCCGAGGGCGGTGTTCGCCAGAATGACTTGTGTGATAGAACCCGCCACCGGGATTTTGTCGACATATGCAAACCCATGGTTGAGATGGAGGTTAGCGGACCACGGATGACTCACCAGTAGCTTTTCGAAAAACTCAATCGATCGATCGAACTCTTTGTGCCGAATGATCGCCTGGCGGTATTCGCTCGCGTAGCGCAAGTTGTCGGGATCGTCGGTGATCGCCAACTCCAAATAGTGCAGGCCGGTTGCGAAATCGTTCGATTGCAGTGCCGCCATGCCTTGACGAAATTCAGCATCGGCGGTGACTACGCCCTGGCTCAGCGCACCAGTAGCCAACACAAACGCAAGAAGGAATAGCGGCAGTCGTTTTCTCATGGTTGCGGACTCCAAGAAAACAAAGCGTTCGCGGTTTGGCCTTCCACTATCTTGTATATGTGGTCCACGGTCGGCCCTGTAAATGTCTGCTTCAATCCGGAGGGCCAGCGTACTTCGATGGAATCGATCTTTGTGCGGGTACCGAGCCCGAAATGGACTCGAGTTGTCGACTGCGCTGCGAAACCATTTCCGCCATTCACATACTGCAGGTACGTTTTCCCTCCCGCAGTCAACCGGACTTGTGCCCCGATCGCGAAGTGGTTCGATTTTGTCCCCTCCAGTAACAACGTCACCCAATGTGCGCCGGTTGGCAGGATGTTGCGGTAGAGGTTGGCTTCGTCATCGGCGTTGGTGACGAACAGATCGAGGCGTCCATCGTTATCGAAATCCGCCACTGCAATACCACGGCCATCTTTGAGCGAATCCAGTCCGTGCCGCGACGCTTCCTCTTTGAATACCCCGCCCACATTGTGAAAGAGGCGTTTCCGCTCATAGCCGCTGAGGGACTTATTGCCGATCGGGGGCCAATTTCTAGCATCCGCTAAGTCTAGGTTCGGCCGTGTGACCATAGCGAAGATATCGGGGACATAGTCCTCTTTTCCCGCCGATATCCAACCGTTCATCACGTACAAGTCAAGCCATCCATCGTTGTCGTAATCGACAAACTTGGCGCCCCATCCCCATCCCGTGTCGCAAGTTCCAACTTCATTGGACACGTCCACAAAAGTTCCGTCCCCCATGTTCTGCCACAGCATGGCGCACTCTTTCATGTAGTCGTCGTAGATGTTGGTCACATAAATATCAAGCCAGCCGTCGTTGTTATAGTCGCCCCAGTCGACGTTCATCCCTTTCTTGGTATCGAAGCCGATGGTTGTAGCCGTTTTGTCGGTGAAAGTGCCGTTGCCGTTGTTGAGAAAGAACCGATCGGTCCCGAAATCGTTTGCTACATATAAGTCTTCGAGGCCGTCGTTATTCGCGTCGCCGTGCCCTAAGTCAAGAGTCCATCCGGTGGTTCGAACTCCGATGCGGTCCGTTACTTCGGTGAAGGTGCCGTTCCGATTGTTGTGAAAGACTGTGACGCCGCCGCCATTGTTGGCCGTTTCGAAGCTCTCCGGGAAAAACCGGGGTGTGCTTGGGTGAAAAATATTGATCGGTTGAAAATAGGAGCCGAAGAACAGATCCGGGTAACCGTCGTTGTCATAGTCAAACGCGATCGCTTTGATCGCGTTCATGTAGCGGTCAAGGCCGGCGCTCTTGGTGACATCGCGGAACCTGCCGTTCCCCAGGTTCTCGTACAAGATGCTATGTCCAAAGCGAACCACCAGCAAATCGAGCTTTCCGTCATTGTTGAAGTCAAACCAGAGCGCAGCGGTAGAGGCGTTTTCCTCGTCGTTGCCGTCCGAGACGCCTGCTTCTTCTGCGACGTCCGTGAATGTAAAGTTGCCGTTGTTGTGGTACAGGTGGTTCTTACACGTCGAACAGGAATCGGTCACAAAAATGTCTTCAAACCCGTCGCCGTCATAGTCGGCTACTGCAACCGCCGAACCCAACCGGGCATAGCCTTGCATGATGGTCGCGTAAGGATTGTCAAACTGCCGCGGATGATGCCGATACAGGATGCCCGCTTTGTGGGTAACATCCTCAAACCATGGATGACCGGCAGGGCCGGAGTCGAGTTTTTGGGCACTGGCCGAGCTCGCGCCCAGCAGGGCTGCTAACAAAAGCAAATTCACACTACACTGGGACCGCGGCATAAGCTCCATCGTCAATGGCTGGGTAGGTTTTGGTTATGATTCGCTCATCGCCCTCCGTGACCTCGAGGATCTGGTTTGCCGGCACGTGTTCGAAGGTTTGCGTTGTACCAGAGGCTGGCCAGCGTACGACCAGCTTGTCGACCATCCGATGATGATCGAGGCCAAAGTGCTGGCGCAGTGAGTTCTGCGATCCGTAACCATCTCCGAGGACAACCTCGCGCGATTGTTGCGTTGGTCCGGCATAGAGCGTGATCCTTGCTCCGACTGCATCCCGGTTCGAGCGCTGACCTATTAACTCAACCTGAAGCCAATTGCGCTTTGCGCCCACGTTGTTCCTGAGCAGAGCATGGCGGTCGGCGGACGCCGACACCGCTATATCCATCACTCCCCGATTCCAAAAATCGGCCACTGCCACACCGCGGCTGTTGAGCAATAGATCTGTGCCGGTCGCACGGCCGAGTTCTACGAATGTACCGTCGCCGTTATTTCGCAGGTACCGGTTATGTTCCCACCCGTGCCAGGAACGTCTGCCAAAGTAATCCGGGTTAAAATAGAGTCCGGTTTTGTAAATATCCTGGTTGGTCACAACGTTGTTGAGAAACTCGAGCTCTATTTCTTTTCCCTTGTCGTTGTAGACCCATCCGTTGGCGATGTAGAGATCCTGCCAGCCGTCATTGTCGAAATCGGCGAACGAAGCTCCCCAGAACCAGCCCGGAGGATTCGCCCCAGCTTTTTCCGTGACATTCTCGAATGTTCCGTCGCCCTTGTTTCGCAGTAAAGTATTTCCCGATGCCATCTGCTGGAAAACGCGGACAAAGTCACGGCCGGACTGCCGAAAAATCTGCCAATACAACGGCAGGTCGGTCTTCCAGGTTCCCTGGGTTATGCATTTCAGCATGTAGCGCTTGACGGTGGGCGATTCGGCAAACCACGCGTGCTCGGAGCGGATATGGGTGACGTAGTAATCAAATCTACCGTCATTGTCGTAATCCACAAACGAGGCGCTCATACCCGCGCCGTAGGCCAAAGTGTTGCTCTTCACGGTCACGTCGCTAAACGTTCCATTCCCGTTATTCCGGTACAAGGTCTTCCGGCCAAAATCGTTGACCACGTATAGGTCGGGGAAACCGTCGTCGTTGTAATCGCCCCAGACCACACCCAGACAGAGCCCTCGGTCGCCCACACCGGCCCGTTCGGTTACGTTCGTAAAAGTTCCGTCCCCGTTGTTGTGATACAGCTGGTTGGGCTCGCCGTTGCGGGCGTAGAAGGTGGTGGGAATGTCCCTTCTCGGGTCAAGATACCGGCCCACATATAAATCGAGGAATCCATCGTTATCGTAGTCGGCCCACCCTGCAACTGTGGTGCAGCAGTCTTCACCGAGTCCCGCCTCCCGTGTAACATCCGTGAAGGTTCCGTCGCCGTTGTTATGGAACAACTGGTTCGGCTGAAATGTACGGCTTACAAATAGATCTTTGTAGCCGTCGTTGTCGTAATCCGCGAAGGTGGCAACGCTCACGCCATCCAGGCCTCTTAGGCCAGACTCGTCCGTCACGTCTTCGAAAGTGCCGTCCCGGCGATTGCGAAACAGCCTGGAGGAAACTCCGTCTGGAATGAATAAGTCGTAAAATCCGTCATTGTCGTAGTCGACTGCGGAGATCCCACCGGGACCGTAGCGAATCATGCCAAACTTCAAGGGCTGCGTCAGGAAAGGCGGGTAATACTGGTTCATAAAATCGATGCCCGCTGCGTGGCTCACGTCTTGAAAGTGAGCTTCCGGGCACGCGATGCGTTCACCCTCCATCAGCGATTGATGGCATATCTCAAGGGTTTCACCGTGAATTTGCCAAACGAATCGGAAGTAAGCGCGGTCAATCCCCGATGTGCCTTCTCCATGCGGAGTGCCTATCAACTCCAGGCGCACGCTAGCCGCGAGTGGGCCCGGTTGGCGCCAATCTTCCATGCGGTGCAGGTGGAGCGACAGTTCTTCGATTTGATCGAACCCATCAATATAGGTCAGCCACTCTTCGACAGCAGCTTGCCTGCTAACCGCTTGGCTGGAAGCGTGAAATGCGGCTCGCCGTACCCCATGCCGCTCCGAAATCGGTGAGAAATCCGTAAGCCCCAGCTTTTTCCCGGAAAACAAGTCAGAGTACAGATGTCGGATTGCGACAGAATCGTTTTGACGCAGGGCCTTCCCCATCTGGTCGAGGAATGTTACGAGCATCCGTCCCGACTGGAAGAACGTCTCACCCTCGCGGTCGTACGTCTTGAAGATTGACCCTGCAATCGGGATGCGCATCAAACTGCCGGTCGCCACGTCGGCCCCCCTTCTTCTGTGGACAGGAAAATGCTGTTGCGTCTGGCAATAGGACAAGGAAGTCTTTGTTTTTTGCGCGCCCCCGTCCCTCAATAGCCAGAAAGATAGCTGTGGCGCAGCGGCCTGACAGGCCGCTGAACATAGCGGCTGGTTTTGAAAGGCACGACCCTACAAGACTTTGGGAAAATGCCCAGAAGGCCCACAGCTCGCGAAGGGCGCGATTGCAGTCGTCCGTAAGGCAGCCAAATCAACAGCGGTTTCAGTCGCTGAGGTTCGCTCTCGACTCCTCACTGAGTTTCTCAGCAGCCTGCTGCAGACAGAAGTCTGCGCTTTGCACTCCGCAAACCGTGAGGTCATGACATCTAGCGCATGGCTTCTCCCTTGAAGCACAGTAGAGAACAGTCGGCAATCAAGGCCGGAGAGTTTCGATCTTCAATTTCAACCGTCAGCCTCAAATTCAGCAAAAGACGTCCACCGAATTCCTGCAAACCAAGAATTGTGGTCAAGCAGCGGATATGCGAACCGCTGCGCACTGGGGCGCGGAATCGGAGCTTGTCAAAGCCGTACAGCACCCAGTCGCCCGCCGGCAGCGTGCTGCCTTCCTGGGCTAGGTTGAGGGCTATCGATACAAGCAACAATCCGTGGGCTATGGGACCGCCAAATGGACTGCGTCCTTCATTGACATTGGCCTGATGGATCCACTGGTGGTCGTACGTCGCTTCCGAAAATGCGTCTATCTGTTTCTGTGTTACTTGGAACCAGCGGGAAATGTGCCGCCATCCGACAATCTTGGTGGCGGCTTCATCGCCTAAGAGAGTTGAGTCTGCTGGAGTCGTCATCACACGTGACTTACCTTTCCGCAAGAGATGTACAACTTACGCCTCAACGGCCCCAACCATATCTCTTCCGCGGCACAGCTATACCTATGACTATGACTGCGAGTAAGGCGGGCAACATTTGTGTTAGACAGTGCTATTTCTGAGTTTTGCGGGGTTATCGCTGGGGACGCAACAATTTAATTCGACAATGTCAATAGGTAGTGGAGAAGAAGAACTACCATGAAGCGCACCACCCTAGTGTTCTGTTTTATGTTCGGCGGACTTTTCGGTTCAGCCGATGCACAGGGGATTCTTCAAGATTGGAAAACTGCGAAGGAGTGCACAGAGTACCTGCCGAAGACTGTGTGCCGCGTAACAATCCCGATCGCGGATGTTTCCAGAGGAGCGAATCCAGCACCGACTCATCCGGATGTCACGATAAGACCGAACGGGATTGCTGGGGTCGTCTTGCAGTACGCATCGCCACTGATGACATGCGCGATCGCTGAGTCACCTGCGCCGCTGACTCGAGACGTTACGACTTCCGTAACCACATTTCTCGGAACGCTTGCTACGATCGGTCTTCCCGGAAGCAATCCTGCACTCCAACTGTACCGGGTTCGGAACCTGCCTGGGACAGCGGGCGTTGATGCGAGAAAGATCGATGTAAGCGAAGAGGCCCTGGAGATGCCTCAGCGAAATTATGAGCAGGCCCTAGCTGATTATCGCCAGGCCAACGCGACTGTAACGGCGGACTGGAAGTATTCGTATCCGGATGATGCACACTTTGCGGCGGCCGCGTCGGATATGTACCGCGACCTTCGGACGGCCTTTGAAGATCCATTGCCGAGTGGCGACGATTGGAAGACACTCAGTCAATCGGTTGAGTCCACTGCGAAAGCCCTCGATACTTTTAGGGTAACTTATGCTGATGGAGCCGGGCAGTTTCATCCTGCGGACTGCAATGGCGACACTAGCTGTTACCAGGAATTTCAATCCTGGTACGAGTCCGCACAATCTCGCTTGTCGAATTCCAAGTCGACATTAAAGGTACTTCCGGCGCACGTGCAGTTCTTGAATGATCTACAAGCGCTATTAAAACCGGGATTCACGTGGCTGAATTCTAATTCTACTCAGGCCGGATCAAGAGTGTTTACACCCGATGCGGCCCATCCCTGGACGACTATATATCTGCCGATGAGCTCTTACGCTCAGAAGCAGGTCACCGAAGCCATTACTTGCAAAGACGTAGCGAGTCAAGCACAAGCGTTCGATGCAATCACATTCACAGCCTACTACGAACCAGCGGCTTCTTGGGATTTGTCGGCGGCAGCGTTTATTTCACTAGTACCCGGCAGACAGGTCGGGCCGATCTCCGGGTCTCAGCCGGCCGGTACAACTACTTTGACTGTGACGAGCCAATCTTCGGTTCAGTTCATTCCGGGCGCGGTCTTCGAGATTCATCCATCTCATTTGAACTTTCGATGCCCTTGGGCAAACGATGGGACGGGCTATCATCCTTGGGGCTATGTGTGTTCAATCGGGCCAGCTGGGGGATTCTTAGTCAATCCAAACAATGGGACTACGGCTGCCGAGTTTTTTGAGGGAATCTCGTTCGGAATAGATCGACTGGCCATACTCATTGGCAATCACACGGGGCGATCCCAGGAATTCGGGGAAGGGTATCAGATTGGTCAGACAGTTCCAACCGGCACGATGCCTCCAACCGTGCGGAGGTGGACAAACCATCCGGCGATCGGCATAGCTTTTCGTATCCCAATTCGTTAGGTGTTCGATTTATTAGGGAGGAGCTGTCTACCAAATGCTCGTCTCCGTCTGGCGAGAGAAAGAATCTGTGTGGAATAGAGGAGGTAAGCATGATACGCCGAATGCCATGCAACCAGTCGTCGATCTCAGTACGGTAAGCGAAGACCACTTGCTCTTTTCGCCTAAATTCGAAAACCCCCGCAGTTAGTGTTTGTCAGCTCCACTGACCCATTCACATACATGCGCCGAAAGGCCGCTCCCTGCGAAACGCCCCATTGCAAATAGGTGTCGCCCGATGGGATGGCATTAATGGAAATGTTCTCAA
>Ga0210391_10000199_pt1 | contig 71389 bp, 61 predicted proteins | sample IncBWC12OmetaG_FD_160573 | JGI IMG/M metagenome (GOLD analysis project Ga0210391, IMG submission 160573) | Forest soil microbial communities from Barre Woods Harvard Forest LTER site, Petersham, Massachusetts, United States - Inc-BW-C-12-O ...
TCAGGTTAGCGATATCCATACAGGTTGTACCTCACGATCAGATGACAAGTCTACAAAGAGCCATTGTCGGCTTCCGCGCCGGAGTTCGCATCAAGCCACGAAAGAAGATGCCGGATGCTGCCAGTGGCCATCGCCATGCATGAGTCGCCTGCTCCGTAATAGAGGTGAATGGTATCTCCATCCGCGCCGATGGTTTGTCCACAGGGAAACACAACATCGTTGACGTCTCCTCCGCGCTCGTATGGAGCTTCCGGCCCGAACATCCAGGAGTCTCCCCGCTGCAGACAGAGATCGGGCTTGTCGAGGTCAAAGAGAGCAAGACCCAGGCGATAGATGCTTCCGGATGCCGTCCGGCGGACGCCGTGATAGATCGTCAGCCAACCCTTTGCGGTTTCAATAGGAGGGGAACAAAGCCCAATCTTGTTCGCATCCCACCATCCCCCGCGGCGCGCCTCGAGCATGATTCTGTGTCCGCCCCAATGCCGCAGATCCGGCGAATATGAGATCCACATGTGGGCGCCGAGCGTCGTCACAGGTCGATGAATCATAGCCCAGAGGCCGTCAATTCTCCGCGGCAGCAGGGCAGCGTCCTTATCCTCGGGCGGCATAATCACGCCGTATCGCTCAAAGCTCCTGAAGTCTGTAGTCAGTGCCAGCGACACTCCGGGCCCGCCGCGCGCGTACGAGGTATAAGCGATGGCATATTGCTTCAGCTCCGGAACATACGTGATTCGTGGATCTTCGATACCCCAGATCTCTTCGGGATATTCGCGGGGGTTTGCCCTCAAGGTCGGTTGCGCATCGATGCGCCATCCATCGATGCCATTCGCGGAGCGCGCAGCGCACAGGTGCGACAACCCCCGCCGGTCTTCGACACGGCAAAGCAGCAGGGTATCCCCGTCGTCCAGGACCACGGCCCCGGCGTTGAAGACACTGTTAACCGGATATGGCCAGTCTCTCCGGCTGAGGATCGGGTTGCCATGATGGCGAGTGAAGAGGTGCAATCTCGACGCCTGCTGTTCAATCGTGACGGACTCCGGCGCAACAGCCGGATAAATGATCGTATTCAAATGGAGACACTCATTTCCTGATTCAATTTCTCTAGACTTAGCGTTTCCACACTCTGCATTTCGAGCATAGCCATAAGGAACGAAAGCGTTGATTCCGCTCCTTGATTCTCGTTCACTCGATCCGGATGAAGACCGTCTCTACAGCCACCGGTAGTCGCGTCGTAAAGTGGAACCTGCAGATCGTTTTCGCCGAGAAACCAGCGGAAGCCACACCATGCTTCCTCAAGCCACCGCCTCTCATTCGTTAAGCGATATGCCAGCAAACAGGCAGAGATCGTCGCGCAGGCCTCGATCGGTTGTTGATCGAAACGAGCCTTCTCACCGCCCTCTACGAAGGATTCCCTGGAGCCTATCGGAACGAAGGTGTCTGCATCGCCGCGGTGTTGCTCGGCGACCAGCCATTTGAGGGACTCGCACCCAACTTCGACCATCCTCTTGTTGTCGCTTTGCCATCCTGCCATTAAGAGCGCCTGCGACAACCTTGCGTTCGAATAGGAGAGGCTTTTCTCAAACCACTGCCATGTCTCGGAGTGACTGCGCTCATAGATATCGAGCAATCGATTCGCGAGCGCATTTCGAGCACCCTGAATAACCCTGTCACCGGGAAACCAGTCCAGATAGGCCTGCATTCCCAACACGGAGAACGCCCATGCGCGAGGGCTGGTGAGCATCAGAGTCGCCGGAAATGCGGCCTCGAAGAGTCTGCCTGCCGCGCCCCTCAGGCCTGGGTCTTCCGATCGGCCAAGGACCGTTCCGAGTGCCCACAAGGCTCGGCCATGGCTGTCTTCAGATCCAATATCTTCCTGCCATCGGCGATCATAGCCGAGAAAGTTTCTGAACCTTCCAGTCTTGTCGGAGAAGGCGAGCAACAAAAAAGACAGGTACCGCTGAGACATCTTTGCATGGTCATGGCTGCCGGATAGAGCCGAAGCACTCAGCAGTGTCGCCACGACGAGCGCGCGTGCGTTGTCATCGGTTGTATAACCTTCAAGATTGTTGGGCACAGAAAATATGGCGTGCTGCAAGATGCCCGTATCGTCGGTCATGTTGGATAGGTGAGCCGTATCCAGCATCGGCATACCACCCGTCGACTTTTCCGCGAAGATGTCCGGCACAGCGGCGCGGGGCCGCAGCATTCGTTCCACACGTGCACGCTGAAAGCTCGCCATGTAAGCCTGCGCCGTGCTTTGCCACGTCGTACCCCGAGAGTAGAGGTAGGCTCGTTTCCGCATTGCATGCCGCTCGGCATCGTCGTCTAATAGCCTGATCGCCGCGTCAGCGATGGAACCTGGATCCTCGAAAGGAACGATGATGCCGCGTCCATCGGCAAGCAGCTCTCTTGCATGCCAGTATGGCGTGGAGATGATCGCTTTTCCTGCACCCATCGCGATCGCTAGCGTGCCCGAGACCACCTGCGCTTCCTGGCGATAGGGCGTGATGTAGATATCTGCGGCACCTACGTGCTCCACCAGTTCCTCTGCGCTCACAAAGCGGTTGTTGAAGATCACGTGCGAGGAAACGCCGCATTTCTTCGTTAGCGCCTGCAGCCCTTCCCTGTACCGCTCACCATCACGCCGCTTGATATGAGGATGCGTTGCTCCGGAAACGATGTATACCAGGTTCGCATGTTTCGCCAGAATCGCCGGCAGCGCACGGATCACGTTTTCAATTCCCTTGTTTGGAGAGAGCAAGCCGAATGTAAGCAATACGGACTTCCCTTGTGTGCCAAAGAGGTCCTTGAAGTAATTGGGGTCCATGAAGGGAAGATCCGGCACGCCATGGGGAATGATATCGATTTTTTCTCCCGGCACGTTATATACGTCGCGCAGAAGACACGCCGCGTGCTCACTCATCACAATCAGGCGATCCGAAAGCTGAGCGATCTCTTCGAGCACTGCGCGCTGATTTGGATCTGGTTCACGCAAAACGGTGTGCAGTGTCGTCACCAGTGGCATTTTCAGTTTGCGAAGCAGCACCAGTATGTGGCTACCAGCAATCCCTCCGAAAATGCCATATTCATGTTGCAAACAGACCAAGTCGTTGCCATTGAAGTTAAGGAATTCAGCAGCTCGTTCATAAGAGGTCCAGTCTTCCTGGGCAAGCTCCAGCCGCACCTGCTCCGGATACACATAGCTTGAATCTGGATCATTGACGGGGATGGCGAAGAGGCAGCCGCTGCCATATTCGGCCGCTACTGCAGTGCATAGATCGGTTGTGAAAGTGGCAATGCCGCATTGTCTCGGCAGATAGTTGCCGATAAACGCGACGCGTGTCGGCAGAGGCAGCGGGTGAGCTTCTACGAAAGAAGTGCCGGCTCGTTCTTCGTTATAGGACATCTCCGAAAATGGCATGGTTCCCTGCTTTCATGCGCATCGCCAAGCGACACACTGTTACCTGAACTATTCATGACCAGTGCGATGTGCACGTCTCTAAGTCAGATCAGTGCACCTGAAGCTTGAAAGGCTTGTCGCGCCGGAAACTTCCGGATACTCATTTCGTCAACAAGGCCAAGGAAAGATTGCTGCTGGATCTGCCGCGTATGAATCGTGACCTTGGCAATCTGGAAGCCTGGATACCACGAGACACTTACCGAGCTCAGCTCTGCGGCATTGAACCTGGCTTTCACTTCATTCAAGGCAAGCGTTATCGCCTTACTGATGGCTGTTTTGGCCGTCCGGCCGAAACCGTGACGCGAATACGTACCTACCAGCCACATATAGTGCCACCCAGCGTTTCTGATCCTCAGATCCAGTGCGGAGGCAGTGGTATCTCCGGCAGACGACCATATATTGTCAAACTTCTCCTGCATGAGGTCGAGGCCATCGGGCAACAAGCAGCCTGTGCGCAGGAAAATCGAATGCTGTTCACGCTTCCGGTCTTCTGGCTGCCGATGTGTCCGCTGAACGGTCAGGACCGAAGTGAGATTTGGTTGCAGCCACCGATAGCCTTATGGAAGAACGCTCTTGGCCATCAACCTGACGAGACTTTGGTTCCTTTACCTTCGCTTCGCGGGACTCGTCTCCCGAATGGCCGGTGGTATTTGGCTGACGTATTGGCGCGAAAGGAAACACAATTTTCCTTCGCCGCGCAGAAAGATAGTCTTGTACATCAGCTTTTTTGATAAGGCTCATGGTGGCTCCAGTCGCACTGTTGCTTACTTGAAAGGTGCTCGTCTGAAGCGAAGCGATGGCGGCTGAAGGCGAGAGGCCAAAATCCTGACTACTGCCTTTAGCATACGCTCTAAACAGCTAGCGTGCCGCCGGGGATTCTCGTGCTGCTCTATCGGCTGCGGAGTTTAAGTTCCGTGTGGTCTATATAGCTCAGCCCCAAACGATTTTCGGGTCAAGATGATCTCGTGGTACTGGAGTTTGAAGTAGATGAGTAGGTAGGTGACCTCCTCTAATGTCCAAGGTTTCATTCTCGGGTGGTGCGGAAGACGAAGCCATACAGCAGTCTCGCGTATACGACACCCTCGCAGGCACCGAAAAACTGCTTTCACGCTGGCTCACGCCCTGAACGAAACGCGATGATCGCCCGGACGACGAAGTTTTTCGGAAGGGCGACTCCTTGCACGTTGGGCGGTCGCCACAAGTTCGGGCGTCCTGCCGCAAATAAAAGAGCCCAGGGTATTAACCCGGGCCCGATTTGAAGTTCGAGTTGTTTCAGCTTTTACTCTTTGCCAGGGTGCGGCTTCTCCTCGCTCGGTTTAGGCGCGCTCTCATGTTGCGCAGCCGGTTTCGCAGCCGTCTGAGCGTCTCTTGCTTGCGGAGCCGGCTTCGTTGCGGGCTCGGGGCGAGACTGCGTTGCTTGAGCTGGATGGCTCTGTGGCGCGGGTCTGTTCTCCGGACGAGGTTGCTGCGCCGGTTTCGCGGCATGTTCGACCGGTGCAGGCTTGCTCTCAGTTCGGACTGCAGCTGTCGGCCGGGGTGCGGGAGCGGGTTTGGTTTCGTTGACAGGTTTCGGAGCTGGGCGAGATTCGGCAGTGGGCCGCGTGGTTGCGGGCTTTGCCTCAGGTCGTGGAGCCGGCTTGTTTTCATTCGCCGGACGCGTCGTCGCAGCCGGATGTGTGGCAGTGGCAGGCTTAGCAGTCGCCACCGGACGTGTCTCGTTTGCGTTCACCGGCTTTGCGCCATGCGCCGGAACCGCGTGATTCAAGTCCGCAACCGAGGCTGCAGGTTTCACCAAGGCCGCATGCACGGGAGTTCCATGATTCACCGACGCAAAGTTTCCTCTATCCTGACTGGCCAGATGTTCCTGCTGCACCTGTGTGTTCACCGGTCCATAGCGCTTCTGGCTCGCCGCGGCAAGCTGGGCCTGGTTTGGCCGCACATTGATGCCGCCCTGTCCGCCGTTGTAGCTGACGCGGTTCACCGTTGTGTTGTTGATTACCGTGCGATCGATATACGTGTTGCGAATAACGGTAGTGTTCACACGCATCACGGCCGTGTTGTAATTGAAGTTGCCGCCATTCCACCGTCCGCCACCGAAGCCCACTCCGCCGTAACCGTAGCCATAATTGACGCCGCCGTAGAAGCCCACCTGCGGCCCCCAGTAGCCGGTGTTAAACGCATAACCGCCGTTATTCCAGCCCCAGTAGCCTGGGGTCCACAGCAGGCCCACTGCCGGCGCCATAAGCCATGTTCCCGGAACCCAATAGTAACCGTCGGGACCACCCCATGCCCAATAACCAGGAGTCCACATGTAATTTGCTTGCGGGCAAAGCGGCTGCTCGTAAACCGGCAGTTCCGGGGGAGCCATAGTGATCGCTACCCCTACGGAAACCTGCGCGAAAGATGCGCACGGAAGCGCACTTAGCAACGCAATTAGAGCGACATTGCGCATCGAGCGGAGAATTTGCATTTATCTACCTTTTGGCCATCGACTCTTGCATGCAGAAGGAAAAGGCAAGCTTTGAGGAGCGATAGGCAAACCTTCTATTTTGATGGGAGCCCCAACGCGTTACAGGGGTCGCATCCGTCCGGCAAACATTCGCAGTTATTTAGTGAGAGGGTTGCAGCTCAATCCCGATCACCGACTATCTCATCGGCCTACGTGAATGTTGTGGAGCAAACCGAAACCACCGAACAGGTTCACAATCCATATCACAACGCAAATTACGACGACGCCATTGAGGATCGACTTGATGCTGGATTGCATCGGAATGAACCGGTTCACAAGCCACAACAGAATTCCTACTACGACCAACGTAATGACAAGTTGCATGAGCGGCATATCGTGTTCTCCTTTCGAATTCTTGAAGCTGATCGGGATCCGTAGAAAATCCCGATCCGCTGGCCCTGATCCGGGCTGTTAGCCCGTTTACTTCTGGTCTCTCACTTCGGCGATCGTGCCTGCACGGCCCGCATCCGCAACCGCCTTCATGAAGCCGAGGGTCGATTTCGGGGCCGGGACGTTACCTGACAGAATGCTCCGGAAGGAAACGTCACGACCGTAAATCGCACGCGTCGAGTCGTCGTCCGGCTGTACCACAGCGCCATTCAGCGTGATTCCTGCGAACAGGCCTTGTGCGCGAGAGTAGGTGAGGACTTCGGTGTTCATTTTCCAGTCGGTACCAGCGGACGCATGACGTCCCACCGGACCTGCCGCGGCTGATGCATCGCCGCTGAGTTCGAACTTGCTGGAAAGCAGATGCTGAAACCCCTGGTCATTCATCACCAACATGATGATGTCAACGCCTTCCACACCGATCTGCAATCCCCAGTTGCCGCCGCCGACTGAGACAAACGCGGGAGCGCTCCAGCCCTCGGGCGTGCGGCATGACGCGATACCCCGACCGTGCTCGGCCCCAAAGATAAACCCGCCCTTTACCAGGTGCGGAATTACGACGATGCACTTCGCGCCGCTCAACACTTCTTCTGGAATGCCCTTATCCGGTGCATCCAGGCTGGCGTGAATGACTTCGGAGGACATTCGCAGCCGATCAATTGAGTCCTGGTGTCCCGTACCAGCCCATAGGTTTCCGTTCGCCAGCGCAAAGGCACTAACTAATAGCATTGAGGTCATTTTCATTAAGTTTTTCCTTGAAATGCAGAGAGCTAAGAGGGACAAATGTCAGATGGGCTGACTTAGCTCAGAACCATGAGGGAGCCGATAACACGGACTCTTCTCCAGAATCATTGTTTCAGAGAGGCGGACCAATAACTGAGCTAAACAGCTCACCCTGGTTGTTGAGGAATTCAAGAATCACGCAACTGCGATCTTCGGTTTAGGCAAAAACTTCTTCTTGTAGTACGCCGTCCAGACGCCAATCGCTGGTGCGCCTACGATCGTCGGCCACAGCCATACCCACCAGGCCGCGCCAAACCATTGCGTCAGATTCACTGCGGAAAAAGCGGTCATTGCCGCGATGTAGCTGGCGATCATCCCCTGCATATGCCCAAACCACCAGAACATCTTTTCACCCGATGGCTTGATAAATCCATGGATCGAACCCAGCCCCATACGCATTCCGATGATCCCGAACACAATGGAAACAATGCTCACCGTGTGTCCGGCTATCCGGACCACGCCCACTTGCATCAACTCCGGCCGCAGAAAACCCATGAGAAACAGGAGCAGGCTCGACAGCACTGTTACCACCGCAGCCACCCAGTCGACCCCCTTGGGTCGCGCACCTTTGTACATGTCCTTCAGGTAAAGAACGCGATACGCGGCGAATGCGGAGTAGAAGCTGAAGACCGCGACCATGGCGAGGAAGTAAACCGGGAGTGCGAATGACAAAATCAGAGCCGTGACCGCAACGCCTGCCATAGCCCAGAAGTAGATCTTGCCAAATTGCCGATGCACCTTGCCGCCTTTGGCCGTTGCCAGGGCTACAGGAGCGCACACAAACCCTACGACGCCGCACGAAATATGCAGTGTCAGCAACGCCCGCAGATAGGTTGCCCATTCAGGATGCATCACGTTCCCAAGATTGCGAGCCCGGCAGACAGTATCACGAATTTCTATCCCTCATACTCGGCCTGCAGGCCCATAAGCCACGCCTCAAGGGCTATAACCCTTAGGAGAAATGCCTTAAGCCGCGGGCACGACCCGATTTCCTGGGATGGAAACCGCCTTCGCCGCGGGCGCGATCGACAGGGGGACTGTTCGGTCGAATGAGGACAAAACCGCGCCCTGCTGAATCTGATACGGGTAAACCTTGACCTTCGCCAGCACAAACCACGGATACTTCTTTACCTCAATAGACTCGACTTCGGCTGCGTTGAAGCACCCGCTTACACCGCGAAGAGCTAATTTGAGTGCGCCGGCAATCGCTTCCTGCGATGTCTGTCCCACGCCGCTTCTACGCGATCCTTCTCCAATCCATATGAAATGCCAGCCGCGCCGCCGAATCTCCTTATCCAGCCGGTGGGTGTCTCCCGACTGTACAAAGTGCCAGCCTTCTCGAAATTCTTCAGTTGCAAGGTTGAGATTATCGGGCAGTTCAACCCGCCCACGTAAGAGGATGGTAAGTTCAGCTATGTTACGCATCAGGGCAACTCTTTCTTATTATGTTCACGAGTTGAGATTGGGCGCTCTCGAAGGCGCGAGCATCCACATGTCTGGCGCCCGCCGAAAAGCCTGCGAAGATGCCAGATCCCCTCGCCGGACGATTGCACAGCAAATCAAAACTGTAACAGTAGACGCAGCCTTCTGGATGCGTAGGACAGACGGCCTCATCGAGATTTCTTGTGAACGCCCTCAAGCACTCCGGGCAGCTGAGTGTAAAGTAGGCATCACTGAAAGAGTCACGTCCGTTACGCGGAATCCAGGCAGGCGTGTTGGGAAGTTGGAGAGACGACGGTCCTTTCTGGTGAGCCATGCCTTCCACGAGCTGCAGCAAATGATCTACTAGATGACTACCCTTTTCATAGAAGGCGTCGGCGCACACCCCAGGCGGTATGTCGGTGCCTGAAAAGTCACCACTCATGGCAATCACATGAATCGCAGGGAACCAGTCACGGACCACTGTTAACAGTTCAAACCCGGAAACACCGGGCATATTGAGGTCGGAGAGAAGAATGTCCGGAATTTCCCGCCCGATCGCGACAAGCGCGCTGCACCCATCTCCAGCGGAGCGCACGCTGTATCCAGACTCAGTAAAGATCTCCGACAATGCCGTTCGAGTAGAGGGCTCATCATCCACGATAAGCAGGCTTACTTTCGCGCCAGACATCTGAACCCTCCACTGAGCATCTAATGTCCGCTCATGGGCAGTCTCCCATTGTCTGGGATCAAGATTCTGTTCAATTTTGCTCACGCTTGCCATCTGCGCCTGATTCCCGTCATTCACCCTATGGGAGATCCTGGAGAAAGAGGCACTTACGGTTTTGCTCAGACGATCTAATCGTGGAGAATCACGTTGAGCAGGGACTTGTGTACTTGGATTCGACCGTTGTATTCAATAAAGCCGAGCTTGCGAAAGCGATTCATGAAAAAGCTGACGCGGGAGCGCGTAGTGCCGATCATTTCCGCCAGGGTTTCCTGCGTGATCTTCGGAATCAGTGTTTCCGGTTCCCCCGGCTTGCCGAATTCTGCCATCAACAGGAGAATTCTCGCCAAACGCTTTTCGCTGGAGTTGAATAGCTGATCGACAAGATCAGCCTGGGTGCGCATACTGCGGGCCAGCAGAAACGACAGGAAGAGGTCGGAGAAGGAATGCTCCTCGTGCATGACGCGGATCATCTCATACCGCTCTATCTTGAGCGCTGTACAGGCGGTAATCGCAGTGGCAGTCGCCATGCGCGGCCCAACCGCTCCTGCGAGCGATTCTTCTCCAACAAAGTCGCCAGGGCCCAAAAGGGTAATGGTGGCTTCTTTGCCAGTTTTCGAAACGACGGTGAGTTTTGCGCGGCCCTTCTGAAGATAAAAGATGGAGTCAGCCGGATTCCCCTGCGCAAAGAAGGTTTGCTTAGGCTTCAATCGGACAACCCTTCGTCCTAGTCCCGTGCTTGCCAGGAAGCTGGCCGGATCGAATTGAATGGGCTGCAGCACAGCCATCAGCGCGTCTCTTTCCCGCGGTCGTGCCGGTGGGGGCAGCTCAGCAGGTTTGCGACCGCTTCGGATCGAAGTAACCAGAGGGAATTCTCCTAGGATTTTATCAATTTTAGCGACGGTAATCAAGGCCCTGTTTGCGGAAGCGGCTCGTCTGACTGAACAACTTCAGTATATTGTCGCGAGCACACTTCGCCGGGCACGTTACAACAGCATCGCAACAGCGGAAACAACAATCTGTTCCGTTTTGCTCACTGTTGGAAGAATCGTAAAGGAGACAGCAATAGTTCAACTTCAGCTGCTGTCGTGCCCTGCCTGAAAGCAGATCCGCTTTAGCGGAAAAGCCCCAGCATAAAGCAAACAAGAACAATGACCAGTACGGTGCCAAGCCCTATGCCTGCGCCTCCGCCGGTGCCCCAGCGACCGTAGCCGTAGTATCCTCCGCCCAGGCCGAAAACCAACACGAGAATAATGATGAGTAAGAGCATTTTCAGATTCCCTTCACTCCGAGTCGCAAACCTCGGGTTTATGCCACAGATTTGATTCCGACCGGCGCCTGTTCCTCGACGAGTTCATCGAAAAGGCTGCGGTATTGAATCATCGCGGTCCGCAAGTCTTCCGTGCTTGCCTCGTCTCTGCCGAGTCGCACCGCGACCCCGTGGGCGGAGCGGTAATTTTCCACCAGGCGAGGATGATCGACGGAGATATCCGCGGCGCGTTGATCAAAATCGGCTACAGGATAGCCGCGCGCCTGCATGAGCGAGGAGACTAATTCATCGGCCTCCGTGACCGCGCTTTTCGGATGATCGACAAAGCGGGATTGCACCGACTGCCAATCTGCGGAAAACCGCCCACGTTCCGCGGCGGTAAGAGCGCGGATTTTCAGATTCTCCACCCGCGTTTCACGATCCGCCAGTTTCGTTTCCGCCTTGCGTTCGGACCCGTGCTCGAGAACAGCACGGTCGTACTCCGAACCAAAACGCTTGCGGAAACCCGCTGAGGTTTTTCTGCGATTGCGCATATAAAGCGCAACAGCAACAACGATGATCAGAACGATCACCACTACGCCAGCAATCAGTCTGGGATCTGTCAGATTAAGATGCATTTACCCTCCACGCATTGAATGTCCGCGGTGACGAGGGTTTAGTTTGGGGAGCTTCCTCGCCTGCGGCGGAGCATCATACGCAGCCAGTATGAATCGTGCAGGTTTCCGAAAGCTGATCAGAATAGCTCATCTCACCGGATTAGGAGTGGAAATTGTTGTGACGTTTCGTTCAAAAGGGACTCCGCTGACTGCGTATGTCCACTTTTTATAGGGGGCCTCGCGGGGCCGAGCGCTGGAATTATGCCTTCACTGGCACACTGGCCGCAGTTGCAGTTTAGTAGCCGGTCTCAATCAATCCCGCCAAACTGAGCTGTTTGGCTCAGTTATTATCTTGCGTCTTTGAAACACTCATTCTGGAGAAGAGTTCGCATTATCGGCTCCCTCGTGGTTCTGAACTAAGTCAGCCCATCTGACAGTTGTCCTTCTTAGCTCACCCCTGAGCAACGAGGGCTTATGAAACCCACCATTAAAGAGGATCGTACGCATGCCTATGTGGGCATAGTGGTATTGGTGGCTATATTCATGCTGCTATTCACCGCTGTCATGCACGGTCAAGAGCTACCCAATGCGCCACAGGTAGCCGTCAAGCACCAAAGTCCGCCCCTGCACAAGCAGGAGCCGCTGCTGGGAAAGCTCGTGAACCCGCTTCTCGGAAGCGCCGACTGGTTCCGTGAACGTGGATTGTTTAAGCTGGCGAAGATTATACCGGTGCTCACCCACATTGACTTGAACCCTAGCTATAACAAGCCAAAGGAGGCAAGCCGCGACAGCGGGAAAAGCAAATAAGCGTTAATTTACAAACTTGTAGTGAAGGCGACCTTCATGCGCGGAGCCCGGGCGCGCTGGGCTGCTCCTTCCATCGTTGGACGTTCACACCCATCACGAGGAGCCAGAGGAACACCGATGCTTCCCCAATGACGCCGCAGGCCAGGTTGTAGGGGGATAAGTATTTTGCCAGCGAGGGGAGGAGAAACGTCAGCCAGCTCAAACCAGCAAATGCCATGAGCACGCCCAGAATTCGAGGCAGGAAGGCCGACCTGAAAGTAAGGTAGCCGATCAGGATACAAAAGGCTCCGTGAAACACAATGGCCGTGTTCACGCCATGAGGGGTCAATCGAAAAGCCTCAGATATGAGTCCCACGAGGTTGAAGGACGCCCCGAGCAATGACAGGCTCTTGTTCACCGCCATAAAGATGTAATAGCAGAGCAGCGTCACCGCAGCCATGCCCAACATCTGGATGATGTCCACTCCGTAACCCAACCTGCCGCGGAGGAACACCTCGAGGAACAATGCCGTCAGTAAGCTGAACACGTAAAGCCCACCGGCGATCCTGGCCTTGAAACGCGGCGACACCTCTCCTGTCCGTGCCATCCATGTAGCTGTGCTCATACTCTTTTCTCCTTGTGCAAGCGACCAAGCCAAGCGCAAGCGAATCAAATCGCTTCGTGACGGCCACGCACTCGGATCGCTGATTCGATAGACGACGGCGGCTCCCCTGTTGCGTTGGCTTGCTCCTTCCATCGTTGGACATTCACACCCATCACAATGAGCCATAGCATCAGTGATGCTTCGGCAAAAATACCGAGGCCCTCGATGTAGAGCGATAGATAATGTGCGAGGGTGGGGGAAAGAAAGGCCAGCCAGCCCAAACCGGCTAATGCCATGAGTACGCCCAGAATACGAGGCAGGAAGGTCGATCTGAAGATAAGGTAGCCGATCAGGAGGCAATAGGGTCCGAAAAACAGCAGAGGGCTGACAGGTAAAGAGGCGAGATGAAAGAGGCCAACAGCCATCACGACGCATCCCGCGAGGCTGAAGAGCGCCGCGATCAAAGTGAGGCTCCTGTTCACTGGCTTGAACATGGCATAGAAGAGCAGCGTCAAAATGACATAGCAGCCTGTTGCAATAAGATTGGTGGCGTTGCCATAGGCAACGAGCTTACGCCCAACTAGGAAGTGGGCGAGTACTGCGGTCAGAAAGTAAAGCAGATAAACGACACCGGTAATTCTGGCCTTGAAACGCGGCGACACTTCTCGAATCCGTTCCATCATTCGTAGCCTCCAAGAAGTGGCTACGGTCGAAGCCAAATATTCCGACCCTGTAAGGGCCGTGGTCACGATGAGGACGCACGCCTTGGCGAACCGACAGCTGTTTATCTTACAGTAGGCGCGTAGTTAGCTCCTGAATGACCAAAATTGCACATATTCTGGGATAAAAAGACAACTTTTGAGACCGCAGTGCCGCCAGTTGGCGCCAACAGCCACAGTCCGGTTCACTCATCGACACCAGCGAACAGTCCGCGGCGGCAGCCAACTTCCCATACTAGTTTGTCGTCCTTTTTAGACCGGGCAGCCATCATGTCCTCAGTCGTGGAGAAGGAACGTGAGCAGTGTCCTGTGCACCTGCAGGCCGCCGTTGTAATGGATAAGGCCCATTTTACGGAATCGGTTCATGAAATAACTCACTCTGGATCGCGTGGTGCCAACCATTTCTGCAAGTGTTTCCTGGCTCACCCTCAAGATGGCCGGCTCCGGTTTCGATTGCAGTCCGAAGCTCGCAAGCACTAATAGAATCGAGCCAACCGCCTTTCGCTGGAACTAAAGATCTGGTCGACAAAGTCCTTTTCGATTCGCTCAATCCGCGACAGTAAATGAGAGATGAAAGTTTGCGAAGGCAGGGTCTTCATGAATCAAACGAACGATGGTGACCCTTTCCACTCGCGCGATCGTTGAGGGCTGAATCGTCGTTGCACTCGACACTCGCATCGATTGTCTGACCAGGCAACCTTCGCCAAAGAAGTCGCCCTGCCTCAAGATAGCGATCACAGCCTTCTTGCCACCCTTGGAGGCGACTGTCAGCTTCACATTGCCATTCTGGATGTAAAACATCGCATCAGCTTTATCGCCCTGCGTAAAGATGGCCTGCTTGTCTCGGTAATCCCGAGGGATCGCTTGCGCGTCGATCCTTCTGGATAGTTCATGAGGAGCAAGGTCCCGCGGCTTTTTTCCTACCATGGTTAGCTCCTGGGGCATCAAGGCATAGAGCGATGGATCGATCCTATGGCTCAGCAGCTCATGACGCTGGTCAATAACGCTCACAGCGGGAAATGCAAGAAACAGAGCTTCTTTCAGGAAGAGAATGCCGTTTTCGAAAGGCCCATGACCGATCAATATTGCTCACATCCTAAATACGCAGACCGTAAGTATTACCGAACTCTTACCCGCTCTCTCTGTTTGCGGCGTTAGCCTCGAGACAAGAGGCATGTCATGGCAACCGTTATTGCACCACCGCAGAGAACCAGCAGTCCCGAAATCGTCGAACTAGTACAGGCTAAATCTGCTGAATTCAACTGGGTATTTTTCGTGGTGATTGCAGCGTTTCATCTGGGAGCCGTGGCGGCGCTGTTCACCTTTCATTGGTCTTCAGTCTTCGTGTTTCTTGTGATGTGGCTCTTCGGCCAGAACGTGGGCATTTCCATCAGCTATCATCGCCAGCTCACTCATCGTGGTTTCACCACACCTAAGTGGCTTGAGTATGTCATGGCGATCTGTGGCACTATGGCTCTGCAGGGCAGCCCTATCTACTGGGTCGCTGTGCATCGCATGCACCACCAATACACCGACAAGCCTGGCGACCCGCACTCTCCCCGCGACGGCAAATGGTGGTCGCATATGGGCTGGATCCTGCGTGGCTCTCTTCATAGCGAAACCACCATGCTCTCCCGTTACGCACCCGACCTGCAACGCGACCGCTTCTACCAGTGGCTGGCGGTGTGGCATTGGCTTCCCATCACCCTGACTGGCATTGCTTTGCTCGGAGGCGGCACCGCTCATGGCGGATGGAAGCTAGGTCTCTCATGGCTGCTTTGGGGCGTGTTTCTGCGGATCTCTGTCGGCTTCCATGTCACCTGGCTGGTCAACTCGGCTACCCACCTGTGGGGTTCGCGCCGTTTCAAAACCCGCGATGACTCGACGAATAACTGGTGGGTTGCACTTTTGACCGGAGGGGAAGGCTGGCACAACAATCACCATGCGCATCCCGTGTCTGCAAGCCACGGCATGGCCTGGTGGGAAGTGGATTTCAACTACTGGGGCATCCGGCTGTTGGCGCTGCTCGGCTTAGCGAAGAACATCAAGGTAAAGCGTCAACGGTCTACTCTGGGTAACCGGACGAATCCGCTCTGAGTTAGCTCGCGGAGTAACCTACTTCCTAAATGTTTAGATCGCGGTTGAGCGAGCTGCTCCCGGGCCTTCAATCAGGTCCAGCGGTCGTTAGAATAGCCCCACGGATTCGTATCCGCGCAGAAATCTCACATTGCACCAGGGATCTCGATTTTCCCCCAAAGTCTCCGACGCAATGGTCAATTGTGATCAGTATCTGAAGGCCGCAAGTCGAATACTTAATGTGCCAGGGTTTCTCTGGAGACGATCGTGGTGAGGGTTTGCCATGAAACTGCGTGAACGCCGGTGGCAGCACCGGCTGAATCGAGAACACCCAACTTGCACCGAGCGCGGCGTCGCTCAAATGAGAGTGCGGATGGAAGGGGGGCGACAGTATTTACTCGGTAGCGCAAATGACCGCACTAAACGCAAAAGGAGCGTTGACACCGACCGGCCTTCTCATGGAAGGCCAATGCACGCTTCCAGCGTCGGCCTGGATGTTCTTCGAACTCGATTTTATTGCGGGCATGTCAGTTAAAATTCCAAGTCGGACTCGGTAAAGAATGACGTGCCAACCCAAAAAACCTGCGTCACAGGCGCCGAATTCTCATCGAAGGGTGAGGATTATGTCCGGGTTCACCAAAGCCCTTGTATCTTTGCTCGTGGCTTGGCCTGCTGTTGCTCATTCACAAGCATTTGAAAAGATCACCGTAAAACATCCTCGCTCAGCCGACCAGAGCAACATGCGCGTACAAGTCCTGCCTGACGGCGACTTGATAGCGAATGCGGTCCCAGTGGTCATGCTCTTGAGTTACGCCTACGACGTGCCGACCAACCCTTCGCCCCTTCTTTCTTCTCTTCCCGACTGGACCGTTCGTGAGAGGTACGATATCGAAGGAAAAGCTCCCGCCAACGCCATTCCTCCGGGTCTTCAGGGCGGCGAATCGCGAAGCCGAATTCAGCAAATGATCCGCAAATTGCTCGCCGATCACTTCGGACTCGTGATGCGGGTCGAGAATAAAACGATGTCGGTTTACGCTCTCACCGTGGCCGGCGGTGGTCCGAAGCTACAGAAATTAGCTATCACCGAGAAGGACTGCATATTCGATAGCTCCCCGCAAGGTTGCCATAATTTTGTTGCCGGCTTCGGTCATCCACTGAATGCAAAAGCAATCGATATGGACGACCTCGCCCATTACATTGAGAATTGGACGGATTTGCCAGTCGTGAACCACACCGAGCTTGGCGGACTGTTCACCGTAAACACTGAAGGCTGGCTTCCCATGCGCCTGCCCCCTCCGCCTCCGAACGCCGCCCCGGGCATGAACCCCTTCGCCGGCCTCCCCACCATTTTCACGGTCCTGGGAAAACTCGGTCTCGAACTGCATCGGCAAGAGGCAGTCTTGCCGGTGTACACCGTTGAGCGTGTCGAGCGCCCATCTGTCAACTGACGAACGAGAAGTCGGGCAGGGATTTTCTTCAGCGTGAATCGTCAACTGTTGCCAACAGGGCAATGCACGTTTACAGCCGACAGCAGGCCGACGCAAGCGCAAAGAGCACTACACAGGAGAGGAAAATCCTGCGGCGCCCATAAAGATCGCCAAGCGAACCGCCTAACAGCAGCGCTGTAAGCTGAAGGGCGTAGGCCTCGACCACCCATTGAATCTCCTTCACCGATGCGTGTAGAGCAGTTTGCAAAGCGGGCAGCGCTACACTGACACCCTGGTCGGTGCCATGCTGCATGTGACGCATTCCATCCGCTGTATGCGGGACCCTACGCGGCGGACTTTCCAGTGCTTTGAAATGAGATTCCGCGCAGCCGCGGGTGGGGATACCTATCGCGACGCCGGCGCGAGCTCTTGCGTGTGACTGGTTTCGAGAAGGGGCACTGCTAACGCAGCTCCCACACGCTCCACTGCTTGCATAATCTCGAATAGCAATTCCTGTTGAACCCCAAGGAAAACGTCGGAGTCGGACGTCGTAACGTAGGCGAAGACCTCTACATCGAGGGAATAGTTCCCGATGCCGATGAAGCGCACTGGAATATTGCCCGTTTCCACCTTCGAGTGTTGCCTCAGAATCTCTTGTACCGCGGACAGCACTCGGTGCAGCTGGTCCGAAGTCGTGTCCCTGCGGAGGTTCAGCGTTACGTGGAGCCAGATCTTGTCTCGTGCACTAAAGTTTTCGAGCTCCGTAGCGGAGAACTGGCTGTTGGGCACGCTGAGGATAGTTCGATCGAGCGTTCGGATGCGGGTGGATCGCAGGCCTATGTGCATCACAGTTCCAATGTGCGCACCGAATCGGCAGAAATCACCGACCAATACGGGGCGGTCGCCAATGACCGAGATGCCACCGAAAAGGTTCTCAATTGTCTTCTGAGCCGCCAGCGCGACCGCGATGCCGCCCACACCGAGGCCGGCCAGAATCGTCGCCGTGTTATAGCCCCAGGCGCTCACTACGGCAAGTATCGCGATCAGAAAAAGGGATAGCTTGACGACTTGCCTGCCTAGAGGAAGCACGGAGTAGGTCATCGCCTTCATGCGGGGGTCCAGTCGGGAACGCCATCGTTCTGCGACGTAGTCGACCGCGGCCGTGCCTGCCCACGCCAGTCCAAGGAAGAAGGCCATCGCCAGTGCGCGCTCCATATACATCCGTGGCAACGCCGACGGCGGTGCAAGTGCCATCGCGCCGCGAAAACCTGCTATCGCCAGACACAGGCGGACGGGTTCGCGGAGCTGGCCCGCATTTGCATGCGTCAGCCGACCGAACGTGAGAACGAGCGTACGAGAGAGCAGTCCCGCAACAAACCAGAGCGCGAAACCGATTGCCAGGAGAGCAACCCAGCGCCACACAGGCGTGTCGAGCAATTCATGCGTCACCAGCAGTTGCGGCAGTTTCTTCTCAAGCGGCGTCTCGGTCAGAAGCTCGTGGGCTTTCGGAATCAACGGAACGCTGTCCGCAGAGACTAACCAGACCTTGAATCCGGGCTTCAGCTCAACGCGCTCCAGGTCCAGTTCTAAGGGCTTCCCCTCGAGTTGGAAGGTGGCAAGGCCCTCCCGTGAAGGCGAGAGGCCGTCAGACAAATCTCCCTCGGGGTCACGGCTCAACGTCGCGATATCGAATGGCGTGTCGTCCAACAGATCTTCCAACTGCTGGGCAAGTTGCGGACCCTTCGTTGCGCGGTCCGCAGGGGGCATTTGACGCAGATCGAGATAGTGGGCCGCCTTTGCATACGCGTGCGCGTGGCAAGCTTCTAAAAACTGCCAAACCGCGCCTTGCGGGGTCATCCGGTCGAGTGGATCACTCGGCGAAGGCTCAGTAGTCTGCGCGGGCAGGACCTGCGCGGGCAGGACCGCTGCCAGAAGAATGACACCTAAAAGTCTCAGCATTGGCTCGTCCTGACTCCAGGTGTCTCTGGCCCCCGTGCATACGATTCAGGAACCTGATTCCGTCGAACTCGGCTGCTTTCAAAAGGTCTAATCATTATTGTGTGGGTTCCTCTGGATGGATCCTAGTGTCCATTTATCCTGGCTTCCGCGTCGATTTCTTAACCATTAAAGGAAAGGAGGCCTTTTGACGGCCATTTACTACTCCAACGCAACGAGCGGCGCGAAGTTAGTTCGGCTTCGGTAGCTTTTGCCTGGGGTGGCGATTGTATATCGGCGTTATTTGACGTCTGAGTTGCGTCTGTTGTGGTGGCTTACATACGCAGCGACTGGTTTGGGAAGCATTGGGCGCGGTTGGTGTTCAATCCTCCATGACGCCTCCTGGCCAACTTGGACACAACCCCAACTGAAGAGTGCAGCACGTGATGTTCCAATCCGTTCGAAACCGAAGCATTTGGATTGCTTAGACTTGCGGCTGGATCGCCAGAATCAAGGCGGCGAACTATCGCGAGAGAGGAAAAAGTTACACTTCGCTTGCCAAAGGGCCTGAAACTTTTCTTTCGTAGTCATTCGCGAGAGGCCCACGGAGCCGCCACCCTTCGAGCGGTTTACATGAAAGACAATTGGAGTGCCCTGCGAATTTTGTGTCGGTGGAGAACAGAAGAGACTGGCATGAGAGGAGCCTGGAATGGCACGAGGCAAGAAGTATCAACCTGAGCAGGTGGTGAATCTGCTGCGACAGATAGAAGTAGCCGTGGCGAATGGCAAGACGACAGCTTTCCGCCCTTGGTGGTTGAGGTCGCTGCGTCTTTGCCCAGGTTTTCTGCGATCTGCGCAGTGTTGATGTGATGTGATGACCTCCTCTTTGATTCTGCCCGGTTGGGACATATTGCCCGGAGGGACGGGGTGGGTGTGAACTCCCAAGAGCGATGGCCAACACGGAGAAAACCGGAGATTCACTTCCCGGGCAGGGGAGCAACTCTCTTGTTGCGGCGTTCCGATGGCGTTCTCGCGGCTTACGAGTCTGCAGGAGCGGAGACAAAGTAGACTCTTAACGGCGCTGAGCAATTCTCGCTTAGGCATCCGAAGCTGGTCTGAGGCCGTCCAATAATACAAGTGGCCCTGCAGAACTCGTAAGGAGAATGCCGCAGGGGTGGGTGGAAACAAATTTGTGTCTTGTCAATAGAATCGTCTGGTCTTAGAGGTGCTCCTCTTGACGCCTCTGCGTGCGCAGATTTTCCATTGAACGCAGTCAGGCCACGATGTTGGGCTCCAAGCGGAGACCTCAATGGCAAACATTTGGCCACTAACCCGATCCGAAACTGACCACCGGCCGCCTACTATCCTGCAGGGAGCGTCCGACGGTATCAAAGCGAATCGCGCCGAATTTCTAGAGTTGCGCACCGAAGCAGGAGCGGTTTACCTTCGCCCATCACAATGGCAGCGCCTTCGTCTCCGATGGGCATTTCGGCATTTTCATGTTCTTTCCCCACAGGTTTTGAGCCGGCGTGATCGGTCCTTGATCGAGAAACTTTCCCGCTCGGCGCAGATAACACCAGTCATGCCGCTTCCCGAAGGCACTGTTTTTGGAGTGGTCGAGGAGCCGCATTCCGTGTCCTCTGTTGCCGTACGTCGATCGGTCACGACCAGACTTGAGGATTTATCGGACTTCGAAGAAAGAATTGAATCACCCGATGTTTCCGGTCGTCAAGAAGTTCGGGGCGGCCGTGCCACGGCTCGGGGTCCTGTGGCTGGGCTGGTGGCGCTTTCTGCTGTCTGTGCCGCCTTGATCCTGGCTCGCGTGTTTGGCGTGCTTCCTGGCAACGCATCGCCAGCCCATCCGCAAACGATGACTTCGGGCCACGCTTCCGACAGCGCGAAGGCGCAGGGCGTTGAGTCCCCTGCAAGCCATTCGGTCCCGGCTTCGCCGGCGACTCCATCTTCCGTTCCTTTGGAAAAGAAGCGGGCGGCTGCTCCCGTTCCGGCTGAGGCCGCGGTTGTTCCAGCCCCGCTGCCCCTTCCGAGAAAATCTTCCATCCTCAGCAACGAAGCTGGACAACCGGCGATAGCAAGCGGCGCAGGCGCGCCTACGCTGCCGACGCCTATAAGAGCCGCCACGCCGGAACCGCTCATCGCGTCTCCCCCTCCTGCGTCTCTCCCTCCTTTAGCTCCGACACCTCAGAACCAGCCTTTGGAGGGCATTGCAGCCGGCAGCCCGGATACCGCGACTGCGTCCGGTACTCCGGCGCGCCTCCATGTTTCTGAACTTCCCCAGAGCCACGTTATTTACCCTGTTGTCTCTAACCCGAATTTGGTCGGAAATGTGGACTTAAGAGCAGTGATTGGAGCCGACGGTACTGTTAAGGGAGTGACTGTACTGAGTGGAAGCCCCAAGCTAGCAGAAGCGGGCATCCAAGCCGTCCGGCATTGGCGCTTTAGCCCATATGAAGTTCTTGGCCACCCTGTGGAAGTAGAGACCAACATCAAGATAAGCTTCCTTGGCGAGGACGCAGTCTCGATCAGTTCTCCGAGCGCCGCGGCGGCCGACGAGAAGTGAGGAACAGGGCATTAGTCGTGCCGCTTTACTAGTCACCGAAACTCGACGTTGCGGCCGGAAGCCGTTGTCACACGCGAGGCCGGCCTTCAGTTGATCCGCCAAATTCACGCGTAGGACCTTCCCAGACCTTAGGGCCAGAATGATGGCCGTTTCGCCCGTCATCACCCGAGAAACCACAATGTGGCGGGCTTGGGTTGGCTTCAACGCGACGCATAGTTTCGGCCTTATTCTCTTTAGCGCGCTCTACGGATACCTCGCGATTCGCCCCAGCCCATCGCGCTTTCACTCGTGGTTCTTGCTTGCTCTTGGCTTCGCACTTCTGCCTGGCTATTCAGTCATCGGCAAGCTCTATTTCTTCACTGCGCCGTTTCGCGGAGTCGTGCTTGCCGTGGCTCTATACCTTCTTGGAATCGTCGTCAACTTAGCACAGTCGAAGTTCAGATAACTGCTGCAAACCCGATTTCAATCGAGACCTGAGCCTCGACTACGTCGACGTTCAAATCAGATTTGTTGCGACCGGTATCCGGTTGGACGACAACACGTTTGATGAGCGCATCTGGTCGTCGGCTTTTTCGAGGAACACTGAATCGCCGAACTCGTGTGTGCGATAGTCGCCGGCGTTGAGTTCCTGGTCGATGAGGCCAAGGGTTTCATCATCGACAAAGGCGCGCAGCAGCTCGTAGTGACCTTCCAGTTCTCATAACCCCGAGATGCATGCCGCAGGCGCGAAAAACGGTGTCTCGCTTCTAACTAAGCGCGCCGCGACCGAGCAAAGAAAATGTAGAGTAATTTCGTATACCTTACACCGTATGAGATGTGCCTGCTACCCCTTAGAGGGAGGATGGCCCGAAAGGAGGTAATTATGAAAGATGGCAGGCAGACCAGGTCGGCAACACATGTTTCATGCTGTTGAACTGCGAGCGTCGTGCACGTTCCGGAAGGCGTTCACCCCGTTAACGGATTGCGCAATGCCTTCTATCTCGTATGGAATGGTTGGAGATCGCGACATGATGGGTATGGCGGGCCAGCTAGTGAAGAACCTGTTCCGCGCCGCTGAAGGGCGGATTGGCGTAGAGCACCCCGTCCTTCTGACAGAGTTGGCAGAGGAAGAGGCCGAAGACGTTCTAAAGCCAGAAATGCGATTGCACACGCTAGTACGCGAGCGCAACGCCGTCGGCACGCATTTCACTCGCCGCCGCATACACGCGGTCAGTTCCTTGCTTGCGATTCTCGATGCACTCATAGCGCCCAAAGCCGCCATCGCTGGCGCCCATGGGCCAGCCGAGAGCGGTCAACGTCTTCCGTGTCTCCATCGGAACGCCGGCCTCAAGCCGCAGGATACCCTTTGGACCCAGGCCTGCCGGATCCTCACCCATCGTCTGCGATGACCCCTCATGATGCCAGCGCGGGCTGTCGCCGGCGGCCTGCACATCGAGTCCGTAATCTACGCGATTGACAATGATCTGCGTCTGTCCCTGCGGTTGCATATCCCCGCCCATCACACCAAAGGACATCCAAGGCACTCCGTCCTTCACGACAAATCCCGGAATGATTGTCTGGAATGGCCGCTTGCCCGGTGCGTAAATGTTCGGATGTCCATCCTGAAGAGAGAACAGCTCGCCTCGGTCCTGGAACATGAACCCCAGGCCATCGGCCACCAGCCCTGAGCCCATGCCTCTGAAATTCGACTGAATCTGTGAGATCATCAGGCCGTCCTCATCGGCGACCGTGAAGTAGGTTGTATCGCCATGACTAGGGGCCTGGCCGGGATGCACCGGAACAAGAATCTGATCCAGCCGGATAAGTTTTGCACGCTCCTTTGCGTACTCCTTCGAGTTCAGCCACGCTACAGGAATTTTTGCAAAGTGGGGATCGGCATAGTATCGCGCGCGATCCTCATAGACCAGCCGCTTCGCCTCAGTCTGCACATGAATCGAAGCCGCCGACTGAAAACCCATCTCTCTCATATCAAACTGCTCGATGATGTTCAGCATCTGCAGCGTGGCCAGTCCCTGCGTGTTCGCGCCCATGCCATACACATCCACGCCGCGATAAGTCGTTACCAGCGGGTCGACCCATTCCGCGTGGTGGTCGCGCAGATCCTCGTACGATAGCCATCCGCCGATGCGCTTGAAGTAAGCATCGCTCGTTTTCGCAATCGGCCCGTCGTAAAACGCGTCGCGTCCTCCCTCCGCGATCATCCGGTACGTGCGCGCAAGGTCCGGGTTGCGAAACACATCGTACTCACCCGGAGCCTTCCCGCCCGGCATGTACGTATGCGCCGCATTGGCCGTCTCTTCCACGCCCGATCCCGGCCGCAGAAAAATCGCCATGTTGCGTTTGATGTACCAGCCGATGATCTGCGGCACCGGGGCGCCATTCTTGCAATAGTGAATCGCCGGCTCGAATAGCTCAGCCCACTTCAGCTTTCCGTATCGCTGGTGAAGGGCCCACCATCCGCCCAGCGCACCCGGCGTGGAAACCGTCACCGCGCCCACCTTCGGCAACACTCCGTCCTTCGCGCGTGAGCGAGCCGTCTCCAGCGACAGCGACTTCGGAGACTTCCCCGAGCTCGCCATCCCCATCACCTTCGCCTGCTTCGGATCCCACAATAGCGCGTAGCAATCGCCGCCCAGACCTGCGCTCGTCGGCTCCAGAAATCCGAGACAGGCATTCGCCGCTACTGCGGCGTCTGCGGCGGAGCCTCCGCGCTTCAGCATCTCTATCGCCGCCATGGTGGCAATGGGATGTGCCGTTCCTGCAGCGCCCGAACAGCCCAGCGCGGCCGAGCGCGATGCAAAGCTCGCGCCGGAGGGTCGGTCGCCGGCGTGGACATCGGGACGCTCGAATCCCTCACCGCCTGGAGCCTGATACTTCGGAAGTTGCGCGGTCCTTCCCGCTGCCTGCACTGCTCCCGGGCTCGCGCCGTTGATTACATTTTTTGCAAAAGAACTGGAACCGGCCGCAGCCAGCGGAAGTGTGGCAAGAAATGTGCGACGCCGCAAGGCATTCTCCTCAAGAAAAAGTGATGGCCTGAATATAAAGCAGGCAGCGCTGAAGCACTGCCTGGTTATCTGCGGAGATATGTTAGAACTCGAAGCGCGCTGCAAATTGCAATTGCCGCGACGAGCCTGCATCGCCGACTGCGGTACGGGTTGAGGAGATCTGGCCGAAGGTGCTGGTTGCCGAACCAGTCGCGGACAGGACAGGATTGCCGAGGTTCACGTGGTTCAGCAGGTCAAAGACATCGACACGCAGCACCAGCGCCATCGATTCGGCAATCTTCGTGGTCTTCTCGAGCGAAAGATCCGTATCGGCAAATCCTGGCCCGGTCAGAGCATTGCGGTGCAGGCTGCCGAAGCCTACAGGCTGAGGATAAAAATTGCAGCCCGGCGTCGTCGGCAAGATGCACACAAGGGCATGGATGTACGACACATTGCCGTTGGCCAGTGTAGCGCCGCGCCCCGTAGTGTACTGGCTTGACAAGAGCGTAGGCCGAATCGTGCCCGACACGCCGTTGTATGTGGAAGTGGTCACCACATTCAGCGGATTGCCGCTCTGCAGTTGCGTAATGTTCGCGAGCATCCATCCCTCGACCAGCCGGCTGCTCAGTGACGAGTTGCCATGGAACGGGAGGTTCCAGGTCCCGGAGAAGACAAAGTGGTTGCGCGCGTCAAAATCCGACAAGCCATAGTCGCCCTTCGGATCGAAGTTGTTCTGCAGCGTGTATCCGCCCTGCGAACCGAGCGAGTTCAGGTCCATCGACTTCGACCAGGCATAGGTCGAGTTGAACGTGATTCCGTGGGATAGCGCCTTGCGTACCGTAAACCACAGTGCGTTGTAGTCTGATAGCGAATCTGAATCCTGGTAGCCGATGTTGCCCAGGCCTGAGCCGGGGCGGATCGGACTGGTGGTTGACAGATTAGGATACGGCCTTGTCGCTACGGCATCCGGATGAAGGAACTGGTTGATGTTGCGCTCGATACGCAGGTGTTTGCCCTCCGAACCTATGTATCCGATCTGCATCACAGCGCCCCAGCCTATCTGCTGCTGCAGGTTCACGTTATAGCTTTCGGTGTAGGCATTGCTCAGCTTCGGATTCACGGCGCTCGGAGCCAGCGACGCCAGCGCCGCGCTTGAATACAGCGTGCCCACAGGCAACACTCCCGTGATGCTGACCGGGTTCGCATTCGGCGGATTGCCCGCAAGCCCGGTTACCAGATCGCTTACCGGCTCGTCGGCCATGAGGCCGTATCCTCCGCGCAGGATCGTTTGGCCGTTCCCGCGAACGTCAAAAATGAAGCCGACGCGCGGCTCCCAGTTGTAGTTCTGATTGAAGGGCTCACCTACGGGAATCAGCGAGTCAGTGCCTTGATCGAAGTTCACGAAACGTCCACCGCCCTCGGTGGGCGTGCCGTTCCACTCGAAGCGGAAGCCCAACTCCGCCGTGAACCGCTGCGTGAACTTGTAGTTGTCGGAGACATAAGCGCCCACTGCATTCTCGAATACGCGGCTTGTAACCTGGGTTGGCGTCACTGCGAACGAGGTGGCGAGACCGTTGATAAATGTTGGCACTGTAGCCGGGTCTCCTGGCTTGCCAGTATTGCTGAAGGTGATGGTGCCCGGAGTCTGATTGAACGAATCGCTGATGAACCGGCGGTACTCGCCTCCTGTTTTGATGGTGTGCTTTCCTACATTCCACGAAAGCGTGTCAGAGAACACCCCTGTCGTATCAAAGCGGCCCTGCGGAAAGCCGGAGGGCCCACCGAAGTTGAGGCCGATATCCTGCACCGTAATCTGCGGGAGGGCGGCGTTGTAGGCAACGCCGTTCTGGATCCCGTAGTCGAGCGGATTCGCCGGCGTCGCAGGCACAAAGGAAATCGCGATGCGGTTAAAACCTATACGCGCCTCATTCACAATATTTGGCGTGAAGATGTGTACTTCATTCAGCGTGCCGATCTGCCGGTGCGCTCCGCGATGATCGCCAAACCCCGGAATGGTATTGCCCTGGAGATTCGGCTCCGTGCGCTTGTCCTGCTGCCAGGCGTAATACCCGTGCAGGCTGTCCTTATTCGAGAAGTTGAAATACAGATCTCCGGAGAACTGGTCGATGTTCACAGGTCCCGACTCCGATCCCTGGAATACGGTCCCGGTTGCGTTATTTCCGGCGGGAATGAATGTAAGCAGTTGCGCGTAGGCCGGACCAGCCGGGCTGCTAGAGAACGCCGCTCGCTGTGCGGGACTCAGGACATTGCCATTAAAGAGGATCGCCTGATGCTGGCGCAGACCTTCATAACTCAAGAAAAAGAAGGCCTTATCCTTCCAGATCGGCCCGGAGAACGCGCCGCCAAAGTTGTTCCGGATGAAAGAGTTCTGCGGATTCGGCTTGCGGTTGAAATAGTTTCGAGCATCGAAGTAGTTGTTGCGCAGATAGTCGAATGCCTCGCCGTGAAAAGCATTCGTTCCGGATCGGGTCGCCACGTTCACAATCGAACCCGAAGACCGGCCATACTCGGCCGAGTAAGTCGAGTTCGAGATGTTGATCTCGGAAGTAGTGTTGATCGACGGCTGGAAAGTGATCTGGTTCTGCGAGGCATCGTTCAGATTGACGCCATTGATCATGAAGTTTACGGAGTCTTCGCGCTGGCCCGCCGTATCGTATGAATTAGCCCCAAGCCCACGGCTCGCGCTGGTGAGGCTGCCGGTGACCGGTGGCACTACCGTGCCCGGCGTCAGGTTCGTGAGGTCAAGAAAGTGCCTCCCGTTCAGCGGCATCTGCTGCACCGTCTTCTGGTCGATCACCTGGCTCATTGTGACGGTCGCCGCATTAATGATGGGGGTGGCGCCCTGCACCTTCACGACTTCTCCGGTCGACGCCACGCCAAGCTGCGCGTTCACGGTTACAGTCTGCGCTACCTGCAGCGTCACGCTGGTTACCCTGTAAATTGCAAAGCCGGATGCCTCCACGGTCACGCTGTAATTTCCAGGGAGGAGAGAAGGAACTGTATAGTCGCCTGCGGAATCGGAGGTTACGACGCGATCGAGGCCGGTGGCGATTCCATGCACCGTGACCTTGGCCTGCGGGACTACGGCGCCTGATGGATCGGTGATGCTGCCGGACAGCGTTGCGGTTGACTGAGCATAACCGGCGACAGCGGTGAGGACGATGGTTGCAAACGCAATTGCTCTAATTTTGTGATTCAAGCGGCCTCCAGAATATTGAACGTTGGCGAGAGATCAGCGAGCTGATAAAGCTCAAGAACGTCTTGCAATATGGGGGATTTCTGGCTGGTGCAGTCCTGCCTGCAATCTCCTTTTGAACCTATTTTGATTGGCGATATTTTACGTCCCGGTCCTAAATCCCGGTATCGGCTGTCGATGCCAGATGTAATGATATGAAAATGGCTCCCGGCCGCCGCCTCAAAGCGCTAGGTGGAAGCGGGCCGGTCATTTCTCGGTTACGCGAGAATCGTCAATACACTCAGAGACCCCTGGCAAACTTCTCTTCGAGATGCTTAGCCAACGCTACGAACGCGGCTCGACTCTGATCACCGCGAACCTGCCGTTCCAGGAATGGACCGAGGTCCTCGGCTCGGAACGGCTGACCGGCGCTCTGCTCGACCGGCTCACCCATCACGTACACATCCTCGAGATGATCGCGACAGCTAACGCCTCAAGCAGAGCCGCCGCAAACGAACCCCATCCCCAGAACGCTAGATCCTATCCCCAATGCGCCTCGGCGTAGAAGGGCCGCTTCCGCTACGCTCCAGCGCCCCTTCTACGCCGAAACCCCACAACCACCCAGCTATCTACTGGCCTACTTTTACTCCGCCACACTGGCCTGATTTGCTCCCCCCTTGACACCCAATGCCTAATAGGGCGGAAATGTCGAACCTTGACCTATCTGCGATCCATTTCGGCACAGGCATTCTCCTCCAACGGCGTTTGAGCCTCGAAAGACACCTACGATGTACCAATTCACCACGTACCAATTTGGGAGTGGAAGCCCTCAGAATTTGAAAGAAATGTAATAAATTGCGTGAGAGCCATGCCAATATAGTAAGCTACGAAACATAAACTACAGTCCAATCGATTCAAGACTTCGGCGGCTGCCGAGTTAACGATTCCGCCGTTTTTCCCCAATGGCCTCTTCTTCGTACGATCTGCTCTTAAAAATTAATTTCCCCCCGAGGGGTGATTTATGCTATCAGTGCGCTCTTTCGCCATTTTTCCTCTCGCTACTCTATCCATTGCTTCTGCAGCGTTGGCGGCAACACCTGCAACTCCAACATTTAGTGTGCCTGGGGGAACATACTCGGCGTACAAAACTGTCACTCTTAGCGATGCCACTCCCGGCGCTTCGATCTACTACACCGTCACCGGCGTAACACCGACCATCTATTCGACGCAATACACTGGACCGATCCCCGTCAACCGGAATATGACGCTCAAGGCGATCGCTGCTGTTCCTGGTGGACCGGTCAGTGTCGTTGCGACCGCATCGTATACGTTCGTCGCGGCAGTGGCGCCCACGTTCAGTACGCCTGGAGGAACCTATCAGGCCTACAAGTCGATCACCATCACCGATGCCACTCCCGGCGCTTCGATCTACTACACCGTCACCGGCGTAACGCCGACCATCTATTCGACGCAATACACTGGACCGATCTCCGTCAACCGGAACATGACGCTTGAGGCTGTTGCCGCCGTCCCGGGCGGCCCGGCCGGCTCCGTTGCAACCGCATCGTATACGTTCGTTCCGGCCGTTGCCCCTGCCTTCAGCAAGGCTGCCGGCGTGTACCAGGGCACGCAGTCGATCGCGATCAGCGATGCGACAACTGCGGCTTCGATCTATTACACAGTCACCGGCGTGACGCCTACAACTTCGTCAACGCGATACACGGGTCCGGTCACAGTGAGCAGTAATATGACGCTCAAGGCTGTCGCAGCAGTGCCGGGCGGCCCGGCTGGACCTGTATCAACTGTCTCCTATACGATTGTTCCCCAATCGACACCGGTCCGTACGCCCAACACCTCGGCGACGTTTTTCGGAATGAACGTCGACTATCTGACCGCTGGAACTCCATGGCCCGTATTGCCGATTCGCACCATCAGGCTGTGGGACACCGGAACAAAATGGGGCAACCTGAATCCCACCCCGACCACGTACACATGGAAGAATCTGGATGCTCAGGTGAGCATGGCTCACGCAAACGGCTCTCAATTGCTTTACACCTTTGGCGGAGTTCCGCCCTGGGCGTTACCGACAAATGTGCCGATTCAATCGATTACAAGGTCGGGCGGAGTCGTGACCGTGACGACATCATCGGCTCACGGGATGTACTATGACCCCACACAACCGGCTTCCAGGCAGGCTCAGGTCACCGTTGCCGGCGTTTCCAACGCCAGCTTCGACGGCACCTTTTATCTGACAGGGACACCCAACAACAACACTTTCACCTATGCGCAATCGGCCGCCAATTCCTCTGCATCTGCGGGTACTGTTAGTGCTGTATGCGGCGGCGAATACGCGCCGTCCATGTGCGCCGAGGCGCCGGCGAGTTTGAGTCAGTGGGATGAGTATGTGACCCAGTTGATTTCGCATCTCGGAGCGGGAGCAATTCAATACTGGGAAATCTGGAACGAGGCCAATGACCCCATCTATTGGCAAGGCGATCCCAGAACCCTCGTCGCCATGGCAAGCGATGCGAAGTCAATTATTCGGGCCGTTGATCCTGCCGCCGTGTTTCTTAGTCCCTCGATTACCGGAAACTACGAGACCCAGGCCGAGTGCGCGGGCAGCGTTGAATACTGCGGGACGACCTGGATCGACAACTGGCTGGCTCTCGGGGGCAACAGCACCATCGACATCGTGTCCGTTCACGCCTATCCCAACATCGGCATGGCTCCGGAGCAGATCCAAGGTAGCATCTACCAGCTCCAGACCGTGATGGCGAAACACGGAAATGGCTCGCTGCCCATCTGGGACACGGAGTCGAGCTGGCGAAACAATACGAATATTCCTTCGGCATCCGATCAGGCAGGCTGGCTCGCGCGGCATTTGCTTCTCGAGCAATCGATTGGTGTGCAGCGGACCTTCTGGTATGCGTACGATCAGCCAGCGTGGGGAACACTCTGGACCAGCACCGGCGGTCTGAATACGGCAGGTGAAGCCTATCAACAGGTGACGCAATGGATCACCGGCGTCACCGTAACTCAGCCGTGCGCCGAGATTCCAGCGAGCCCCACGACATTTGTCTGCAGCTTTACGCGCGCCGATGGCTATGTCGCTCAGGCCGTATGGAACACGGCAGGATTAGCGACGACCTACACCGTTCCAAGCCAATACGTCCAATATCGCGACCTCACCGGAGCTCTGCATGGAGTCGTTGGAGGATCAGTGGAAATTTCCACGTCACCCTTTTTGTTTGAGAACGAAAGCGTCTTTTAAACAATTACGAGCACAGCTCACGCAGAAGCAGCGCAAACGGTTCCCTTCGTTGTTTTCAATTCACGGAAAAGATGTGGGGAACCGGAATGCGCAAGCTTTCCGGTGCGATCAAGGAAGGATCGATAGGCGGGATCGAAATATCTGGAAGGCAGATACGGAAGGAATACAGCTTTTTCAGGTCATCTGACCTTATTCACGCAGAGTTCTTTATACCCTTAGCCGCCCTGAACAAAACGCATTTTGGCAGGGGTTGGCGTAAAGCCGATATTGAGGCGGGCGAGACCGCGAAGTCCTGCGTTCTCTCGCCATTCGAGCTTATCCTCCAGAAGAATCGGATTTTGAAGGCGCTCGATCAGCATGTTGAACGCGATTTGGCCCTCGATGCGCGCAAGAGGCGTACCGAAACAAAAGTGCGCCGCCCAGCCAAAGGCTACATGCCGGTTATCGGTTCTGATTAGGTTCAGGGTTTCCGGCTCCGAGAACCGGCGAGGATCGCGATTCGCTGCAGCAAGCACAGCGACAACTTTGGCTCCCTTCGGGATCGTCTTCGATCCAAGTTCCATATCAGCGGTCGCAATGCGCGCAGTGTGCTGCACGGGAGATTCCCAGCGCAGTAGTTCCTCGACAGCAGATGCCGCGATTTCAGGATGGATTTTCAACTGATCGTAGGCACTCTGGTTGCGAAGGAGCGTAAGAAATCCGCTTGCGATGAGATTGGTCGTTGTTTCATGGCCGCCGATCAAGGTGATGATCGTATTCGCAATCACCTCTTCGTCCGAAAGTCGCTGGCCGTTTACCTCCGCTTCCATTAGCGAGCATATCAGTCCGCCAGTCGGCTGCTTGCGCTGATCGTCCATCACCGCCGCCACGTACGACTTCAGTTCCTGGAGGCTTTTAACAATCTCGACTACGCGCTTCGGATGGTGCTGGAAATTGCCCAGCACTTCGGCCAGATCGAGCACCCACGCATGCAGTTGCCGATGATCTTCGCGGGGAACGCCCAGCAGGCGCGCTGTCACAATCGCCGGCAGTGGGTTCGCGAAATCCGCGACCATATCCACAGAGCCGCGCTCGATCACATTGTCGATAAGCTCGCCGGCCGTCTCTGCAATCGCGCCGCGGAGGCTTTCGACTCGTCTCGGAGTAAATGCGGCAGCGCAAATCGAACGCAGGCGCGAGTGCATCGCCCCGTCCATAAACATCATCTGCTTGAGCATTATCTCGGAGAAGGGCTTCATGAAGGAGAGCCCCAGCTCGTTGAGGTAGGCGGGAGGAGGCGTCCGGTCAGCGGAGCACTCCGTCAGTACCGTAATGACTTCGGCATAAGTGGTCACCACCCAGGCGTGCATGTAAGGATCCCAGTGCACCGGGTCGTAGTCACGAAGGACGCGATAGAGCTGATGCGGATCGCGCTTGATCTCGGGGCTCAGTATGCGCAGCAGGCTCAAATTTTTGTCGTTGGGCTCAATCACTGCGCTTTGTGTCACTCTCCATGAGACGGCCACCGGTCAAATGCTCTTCGTCCTCTTCCGCTTGCTGTATCTGCCTGGCGATCGTCGTAAGGGATCACTCCAGTTCAGCTCAAAGGGCGTATCGCCTTTCCTGCTGAAAAGCCCAGATAAACCTTCTCACGATTTCACGAACACTGAAGAAGTTTTTGCTGAATCGGGAAGATATTGGTTGACGGTCTCGGCAATCGCGCGAACGTTCTGCGGCGTGATGAACTCACGATGATGCACGTCGACGTAGGCCACAGTCAATTTCGACCCCGCGACCAGCCGCCAGCCGGGCAGAAAATCCAGGTGTCGCGGCGCATTTGCCGAAAGCAGCAGAAAAACCTCGCCGTCATACGGCTGCGGATAGTACACGAATGCGGCGTTCTCAATCATTTCGTGCAGCATCTCCCAGCCCGGCGGGAAAATCCGCGAACGTAGCGAAAAGGAGATGCTTTTCAGGAGGCGCTTGTGCAGGTTCACTACCGTCTGTCCCAGGCCAACCCGCATTGCCCGCTTGAGCGAGTGGCTTGGATGGCCGAACTTGGCCCGCAGCGACGCGCAGGATTTCAGGTAAGGCTGTGTCGGCGCATCCAGAAGAATCAAAAGCCTTGGCTCGAGGCCCAAAGTGCGCATCTGCTGCGCAATCTCATAGACCAGCACGCTGCCGACGCACAGACCTCCAAGAATGAAGTTGCCATCTGGCTGATCAGCGAGAATCTTGCTGAGGAAACGCGCCGCCAGGTCGTGCAGCGAGGGCTCCTGACCGAGTTCGGCGATATCGAAAGCGGTGAGCGTAAAGATGAAGAAAGGTTGATCGCCGCCTAGCTCCTTCGCCAGGCTGATCACGGGGTTGTGCACCCAGAAGATCGGTGTTCGAGTTCCCTCGCGGTTAAGCGCAAAGGCGCCGGAAGTGTGATCGATATCGCCCTTGAGCACTTTACCCGTTGCGTCCGCCGACAATGGCACACTGTCCACGCTGCGAAAACTTGGCCCTCTTACGTATTCGGTGTGGGGCGAGGGGATTGCGAGGTCTGGCGGAGCATTACCTGCATCATGCGCCACCGGCGCAGCAGTTGCGGTCGAGGAACAGCAGGGTGCGGCCGCGCCGCAAACATCTCTCGTCCGGCTCAGGTTTTCTTTCTGAGGAGTCTCATGATCTCCCTGAATCACCGAAGCGATGCCGTGGACGGTTGGCACGTCAAACAACTGCTGCAGCGAGAGGTCAACACCGAACGTTGTGCGCACGCGCGTCAAGAGCTGCATCCCGAAGAGCGAATGCCCTCCTGAAAGAAACAGGTTGTCATGCTCACTGATGGATCGTCCGCCCAGAAGATCGTGGACAATTCGCATCAGTTTGATCTCGACCTGATCGGTGACCGATTGCGTCGGCACTATAGGCTGGCCCGCGCTCGAAGGGCTGGGAAGCAGAGAGAGATCGACTTTGCCGTTGGCCGAGACTGGCAAAGTCTCGAGCTGCACAAAAATCGAGGGAACCATGTAATCGGGCAGCGTGTCCCGTAAATGCGCCCTGAGATCGTATTCCTGGGGAACCGTTGACTTATACGCCGGCAGAAAATATGCGACCAGTTGTGTCGAACCTTCCGGTGAGATGCGTGTAGTGGCCGCCGCAAACGCGACCGATGGATGGCGAGCCAACGTGTTGCCGATCTCATCGAGCTCTACTCGCTGCCCGCGGATCTTGATCTGGCGATCCATCCGTCCGCGGAATTCAATCGTTCCGTCGGGCTGGCGGATCGCCATGTCCCCGGTTCGGTACATACGAGCGCCCGGTGCGGACACGAACGGATCCGGCAAGAAAGCCTGGTGAGTTGCATCCGGTAGATTGCGATATCCGGGCCCGACGCCATTGCCTCCTATATAAATTTCGCCTGTGACGGCATCCGCAACGGGCTTGCGATCCTCGTCCAAAACATAGACCGCGGCTCCGGCAATCGCGCGCCCAATCGGCGGAGCTCCCTTCTCGTCCGGCTTCAGAACATAAGACGTTGCGACCACCGTGCACTCAGCAGGACCGTAGTTGTTCACAACCTTAAAGGGAAGCGGAGCCTGCGGCCCGCTCTGCAGAGCGTCGCCCCCGGTCAATAAAACTCGAAGAGCGGTCTCTGCTGGCCACTTCATAGCCATCATGGGCACAGCATACACAGTCGGTACAAAACCAATTGTGATTTGCTCCTTCAGCATCCAGCGTTGAATCATCTCCGCTGAGAGGCGAACCGAGTCGGCTGCCAGACAGAGGGTTGCGCCTGCGCACAGGGAGGGCCAGATCTCCCAGACAGCGGCGTCGAATCCGAGTCCCGCAAGATGGCTGGTGCGGTCGTGGCTTGTCAGGCTGAACGCCTTGCAATGCCAGGCCACCAGATGATTGAGATTTGCATGGGTGATCTCCACACCCTTTGGCACTCCGGTTGAGCCAGACGTGTAGACAATGTAGGCGAGGCTCTCCGGTTGAACCGCAGTCGCGCAGGCTCGCTGCCGAGCGGCGATTGCGCCCACTTCATCAAAGGGATCAACGTGCCTGATTCTGAGGTTGAACCGATCGAACCGCTCTCTCGGGCCTACGAAAACGATCGCACCCGAATCCGACAATGCGAACTGCACGCGAGAGTCCGGCCAGGACGGGTCAATCGGGACATAGGCAGCACCTGCTTTCATGGTGCCAAGCGCTGCAACAAGCCATTCCAACGACCGCTCAGTGCAGAGACCAACAGCATCTCCGTTCGCAACTCCGAGTTCTCGGAGATATGCGGCGAACCGATCCGACTGAGCATCCAGTTCTCCATAAGAGAATGCTCGCGTACCGTCCGTTAGCGCGGTGGAGTCCGGACACTCGCTGGCCCATCTCGAAATCTTTCCCAATACGGAATCAGACGAAGTTGTCATGGAACCCTATTGCCTTACATTGTTCAACACATTTGATTGGGGAAGCCGGATATGTGGCAACATGCCGGCTTCGACTATTACTCCCTGTCTCAACCCTGAACTGACTTATCAGGATAGGGCCGATAGACTACGTCACTGCAAACTGGAAACTCGGCTCAGTCAATCGCCAGTTCCACGCCCGGCTGCGGCTGCGCTTGCCTGGAGGTACTGGGCACAACAGCTCGCAGGTGCCTGACAATCCGGCGCGCGGTATATCCGGCACCATAGGCAAAGCGCATCATTGGGCCAAAGGAATTCGCCGAAGCAACGCCGACCATATAAAGTCCAGGGATCGACGTTTCAAAGTGCCGGGAAAGGACCGGTGTGTCTTCGACTGTAGTGAGGCTCCGGCGCAGCGCCTCGGACAAGAAGGACAACTTCGTTACTGAAACTCGATATCCGGTAGCCGAAATCAAATGATCGACTGTGAGGTCTGAATTCTCCGAATTGGTCTTCTGCAGCGTAAGACGCAGCATGCCTGTGTATGAGCGTGCAGACCGGACCGATGTCTCGAGATGCATAGGGATCTTGCCCTCGACCCGATCTCGGACAAACCACCCTGGCGCTGGGCCAAGGTGATTGCGAACCACTCGCAGCCGAAACTCCTCGGACATGGAGTGAAACAGCAGCGGCGTGTCGGTGCACAGGCGCGAACGCCACCCGATGCCCAGTCCAGAGCGGGGGTGTCGTATCCTCTGCCACAATGGGCGCGGTTCCTTGAGAAACGTGTGGAATGCAATCTTTTTACGGCGAGCGATTAGCTTAACACGAGCGCCGGCCTCATGAAGCAGAGCGGCGAGCTCGAGGGCTGATGCTCCCGCTCCCAGTACAGCAACTCTGCGTCCGTTGAATCCCCTCAAATCCTGGTGCTCCGAGCTGTGCGTTACCAATTCATGGGGCAATTCGGCAAGCCCCGGAGGCACGTACCCGAAGGAAGTAACGCCGGTCGCTACCACAACGCGCCGGGCTTTCACAATTTGTCCGTCCGCTGTGGCTAGTTCAAAGCCGCCGTCGACAGGACGAACGCTGGTGACCTGCGTCTCTTCGAGTTTGGGCACAAACCGGCTGCGGAATTCGATCCCATACGCCACGAATGTCTCCAGCGGAACCGGAGAACCAATGTCCGCGTACGGAAGCCGGTTCTCCTCGCAGTAGCGCCGAAGAGTAAAGATCGATCCAGGATCGTACAAGCTGGAGGCAAATCCTTCTGACTTGAGAAGCATGCCCTGCGGCATGTGATCCCTCCAGATCTTCATTGGTGTCCCGAAGATTCTGAATGACATGCTGGTTTGAGCGAGATGCGCGGCAATCGATAAGCCATACGGACCAGCTCCGATGACGACAACGTCAACAAACATTTTGTTGCCCTTTCCTGAGAAGATCGAACTTCAACTAACTACAGTTTTCGTGCGACGTGTGACTGTGACGGTTACGTTTGTGAGATTGAACTTCGCGTATTTATAAAGTTTGCATTCTGCTTATTTGTTGGTTATCGTTTGGTAGATTTTTTCCCAGAGCGAGCAGTTGGAGAATCAGCGTCAACCTCATGTTTTCTTGAACGCAAGCCTTTGGTGGCCTACGTCGTCCCGCTTGGCGATCGCGTTTCTCAAAGCAGGATGCAAGGTTTCAGCCATTTGTCCCAGCGGCCACCCCCTTCGCTTCGTCTTCGGAGTTCATGCTATCCATCCCTATCGCAGATTGGACTCCATCGGATCCCTGCGGACTGCTCTTCAGGCTGCAACACCGGACATCATAGTTCCCTGCGATGACGGCTCGGTCCGGCAACTTCATGCACTGCATCAGGCCGAACCGATGTTCCGCCCTCTGATCGAGCGCTCCCTGGGTGCGCCGGAGGGTTATCCGATCCTAGAAAGCCGCAGCCTGACCCTGCAGGTTGCCTCGGAACTTGGAATCCGTACACCGGCTACTCGGGCGATCGACTCGATTGAGGACCTTCACGCTCCTGACATCGAATGGCCGGCGATGCTCAAGATTGACGGCACATGGGGTGGCGAAGGCGTCCTTCCCGTTGCCAGCCGTCAGCAGGCGGCAGAGGTATTTCCTTCGCTGAACGGCGCGCGACGTTCAGCCATCGCATGGAAGAAATTTCTGGCGAATCGTCATCCGCTGGCCCGTTGGCTCTTGAGTCGTCGGCACGGCACTCTCGTCACGCTGCAAAAGTTCGTGATAGGCCGCGAGGCGACAACCATGTTCGCATGTCGGGACGGCGAGGTTCTGGCGAGCGTAACTGTGGAGGTCCTAGCCTCGCAGCGGCCCGCCGGCGCGGCCACCGTTCTTCGCTTGGTGCGCAATGATGAAATTGAGCGTGCATCGTGTCTCATGGCCCGGAGGCTCAGGCTCAACGGTTTTCATGGCCTAGATTTCATCATCGAGGAAGGCACGAATGCGCCCTACTTGATCGAAATGAACCCCCGCGCTACGCAACTTGGTCATTTGAATGTGAATCCCGAGGGCAACCTGGCTGAAGTTCTCGTTGCAAGTTTCACCAACCGTCCAACTAACGGCCTGCCGGTATCCTCGCTGATAGAAAACACCGTCATCGCCCTTTTCCCTCACGCCTGGAAGACCGATCCGGGCAGCCAGTTCCTCGTTACCGACTACCACGATGTCCCGTGGGACCAGCCCGAGCTGGTGCGGGAGCTGCTCCGAAAGCCCTGGCCGGATCGTCGGCTGCTCCATCGCATCCTCTCTGTCCTAAAAATTGCGGCGCCGCGCGACACGAAACAAACTAACCCCGACCGGCAAATAGAACCGCGGGCCGATGACGGGTGAAACTGACGATGCCTGTTAGGTGGCAGTGCAACCCCTGCCGTTCTGTTCTCCCCTGCACGCCCTCTTTGCGGCCTGATAGATATCGATGAGTTCGCGGTAGTTCTGAGGCATCGTGTATCTGGCTTCGAAGAGCTGACGCGCGACAGGCCGCATTGCCTTCACTTCGACTGGATGATCGAATGCCCAACGCAGTTTGTCGGCCAGATCGGCGGCATTTCCGGTCTCGAACAGCATCCCCGTTTGCCCGTCTTCGCAAACCTCGGCCATGGCGCCCAGTCGCGACGCAATCACCGGCGTACCTGCAGCAAAGCTCTCCATCGCGACTCTGCCGAATGTCTCATACCATTGCGAAGGAAAGACCAGCAGGCGCGCGTTGCCCATAATTTCGGCAGTTTCACCGCGCGACTTCGATCCCACCCATTCAACATTCGCTTCCGCGGCGCAGAATTCGCGCACGTCGTTCGCCATGGGACCATCGCCGACCACTTTCAGCTTCCAGTTCCGGTTCAATTGTCTCCAGGCCTGCAGTAAGGTATCGAGCCCCTTCTCCGGGCTGAGCCGGCCGACGAATAGCGCATAATCGCCTTTTCCGTCGCCACACCCCGGATCCGGATAGACAAAGTTGTTTTTGACAACCAGTTTCTGTTCCGGAAATCCCGCCTCGATAAACTTGTCGCGCACGAACTTGGTCAGCGCAACGTAGACTCCAACCGTATTGAGCCAGGTTCCTCTCATCGTGTGAAGGGCGGTCATGGCAGCCACGGCGGCAGTAGCCGTACGGCTGCCGCGATAGCATCCATGAATGATGCCGGGATACTTGAATACCTTGTCGATGCAGTCCTCGCAGATGCGGCCATCGCGATAGAAGAAAACACCTGGGCAAAGCAGGCGGTAGTTTCTCAGCGTCTGCACCACCGCTACCCCGTGCTTTTTCGCAGCGTAGTAAACCGATGGCGACAACAATGGAAAAAAATTCTGAACGTGCAACACGTCAAACTTGCGGTCGTGCAACATCCCGTCGACTCGTTTGTACGAAGGCGTGGACCAAAGCGATTCGATCGCTACCTGAATCTTTCCCTTCGCGCTCATCTGCGCATAGTCCACAAGAATCGTCTCGACCGAATGCCCATTGGAACGAAGCATTCTCACTTCCGATTCGTAGCTCTCATCTTCTCCACCGCGAAATTGGTAGCTGTTGTGTAGCATGAGTATGTTCACGATATCGCTCCTCTAGACCACCGCTGACGCAGGTTGATGAGTTGCTGATTCAGGCGCCAGAGGAAACACATCCTTCACTCGCTCGAGTACCGAGCTTCGCACCGGATGGATGAAGAGAAAGTTGTTGATGTAGTCCGGCGATCTGTCTCCGTTCACTGGCAATGGTTCGTCACAGGCCTGAAACTCCTTCACCGAAAACTCCTCAATTCTTCGCAGACGACCTCTGTGAATGAAGTAGCCGTGATAGCCAAACGCCCAAAAGAATTCGAAAACGTCGTGCGGCGAGCCCGCGTGGTGCCGCGCCTCAGACTCGACGATAACAGTGGGTTTGGACGCTTCAGCAATTCCTGCTAATCCTCGAAGCGCGCTCATCTCATGACCTTCCACATCTACTTTGATCGCCCCCACTTTGCCGCGATCTATCGCAAGCATGTCCAGCCGGCGCCGCTCCACCGAGATCGTACGCGTGGCAAACTCCTTGTTCACATCATCCTCGAGCGAGCATCGAGAATCGACATCCCTTCCCGATTGCAGCGGAATATGGAATTCGCAGCGACCGTTCTGGTCGGAAGCGGCGATGTTCAGGATCTTCACCTTTGCCGGCAGAGACCGCTTCAGCCGCTCTACCATTGCCGGATGCGGTTCGATGACGAGGACGCTGTCGCTGTATTTCGCAAAGATGTAAGCATAGATTCCCCGATTCGCACCCACGTCGACTGACAGTTCCGAGCGGCTGCAGATGCAGCGCGCGAGTTTGAGCTCGGGTTCTCCGCGCATGAGCGCCTTCCAGACCACCAACGGCATCAGCAGCTTGTCCGGAATCATTTCCTTGATGGCCATTCCTGCTCTCGAAGTTGACGGATTGCTCCGTGCTATTGCGTGCTCATTACTTGCCGATAGAAGCCGAGCGTCTGCGAGCGAATCGTTTCCCACAAATATTCCTGGGGCATTGGACACTCCAACGGTCTGCGCTGTCGGGCCCACCCAAGAGCAGATTCGAGTGTGGCAGCATCGATCTCTCCGGAGAATGTCCGGATCCAGTCGTTGCCGAAATCGGCGTTCAGTTCTCCCATCGAACCGAGGTCCGGCACCAGGACGGGACGACTGAACGACAGCGCAAGAAGCGCTGCTCCAGAATTCAAAACGTGCCGATAAGGCAGCACAACCAGATCGGCCGACCCGAAGTAGTTCCCGACCCGTGCAGGGTCGATGTGAGCAAGCTCGAGACGCACGCGTGAATCGCGGGCTGCTTCCTTTGCGATAGCCGAACCTAGAGCAGCATGCTTCGGCCGGCCGACGATCAAAAGATGCGCCCGCTCATCCTCGACACCTCGGAATGCCCGCACCAATGCATCCACATTCTTGTAGCCGCGGACCTCGCCAAAGAAGAGAATTACGCGCGCGTCGCTCTCAATCCCGAGCGCGCACCTCGCATCCGGTGGGCACTGCGCATACTGATTGCGGTAGTGACCGTGGCGGATGATCGCGGTGGGTAAGACCCGGAGTCGACTGAATTTTTCAATCGCCAGCTTCAGAGCGGTCTCGGTCAGGCTGATCACACCATCCACGCGGCGAATGAAACGCCGATAGAACATCGTTTCAAGACTGGGATGCAGTTCGTCGTGCGCCTTGAGGTTGTGCACTGTCCACACAATCTTGCCGCCACGCAGCCGAATCCAGACGATCATCGCGAGAAACGCGGTGAGCTTTGCCGATGCGACCGCAGGGTTGCGAATATTCAGGAGCGCTTCGGGCCAGTGGACATGCCAGATGTCGTGACGGCGGCGAAGATTCCACACCGAGAATTCTGCCACCTTCACATCCCCTCCCATCTCGGCATAGAGCGATAACGTATAGGGATTCTGCGGATCGATGGGCCACACAAGCACGCGCAATGGCGCGGCAGAGTACGGCAGAGCATCGGAATTCGAATTGGCGAGGGCGTGGATGGAAGACATTCGTGCGATGCGGAGTGCTTCAAGTTAGTGCTTCAGTATGTAGCCCTGTCCGTTCACGCAAATATGAACTGTTTGGCCCACGCTGACGAGTGCGTTGAAGTTTGGGTTGCCGACGATCGTTACCGGCGCGGGCCCGAAGTTCTTGACGTCGACCGACCATGGACCACCATCGGCGTCAGAAGCCGGAGGGGTCGCAGGAAGATTGACTGTCGCCGGCGCATTACTCAACACTACGAGCGACCCGCCAAAAGATGGCTCAATGGCATTCGTGTGCGGCTTCAAGTGGACAACCGGCTTGTCGTGGATCATGACCGCCTGGGCGGTGATGAAAATCAACGCGAACAAAATGGACTTCATAACAACCTCAGACTCACCTTGATCGGCGATCCCCAATTCACATCTCTAGAAAATTGCCGACACCAGTCGAAAGCCAGATACCGCAGACAATCAGGACGAAAACGCGGGCTCTGCCTCAGCCGGCTGCACGTTGGGCTCCTCATTCATCGCCCGCACTGCCTCACGGGCGGTTCCCGCCAGCCAGTAGCTCGCCGCACAGTACGCAATCCACGGCGTGGTATTCACAACCAGGAATGAATTCTCAGTCAGGTTATAGAGCGCGGTGAAAATGACCAGGAGCAGTGGCCAGGAATACTCCATCTCTCGATTGGTGCGCGCGACACGAAATGCAAGAAGGAAGTTGCGCGACAGGCTGAGAAGAATTAATGCCAGACCCACGATTCCAAGGCCAAGCCACACCTCCAAAAAGCCGTTATGAGCATGAGGCACGGCAGCAACCCAATTCACGGCATCACTCACCCGCTCGCCCTGCCAGCTGTTCCAGAAAGCCGAAAAGCCATACCCTGTGATCGGCCGTTCGCCAATCTGCTGCAGAACGTGCTGCCACAGCGGGATGCGGCCTGACAGCGAAGAAGAGCGACCCACTGCTCCCAGCAGATCTTCAGCGGAGTTGACGATGCAGACAGTCGCAAACATCATCACCGGAACGAGAACCGCGATTGCCGCCAGCAAACGCCGGGTCCGCAGGTAAAGGAGCTTGCGCATCGGCAGCAGTACCAGCATCAGCATGGTGACCACGGCTGCCGTAGCCGATTTCGATAACACCAGCAGCACACAGCAGAGCAAAAACATTCCCACGTGAACTGCCCGTCGGCGTCGCTCATCCAGCGCCAGCAGGGCAAAGCACACCGCACCGAGAGCCATCATGTGGCCCAGCGAATTCTTGAGGAAGTAAACGCCCTGCAACTCACCCGTCGGCATGAACGCAACGTCGGGAACCATGATTGCCACGGCAACACTCCCCAGTGCTCCTAATCCAATTGTATAAGCGACCGCCTTGAGTTGTTGTTTCGGCTCAAAGAGCAATCCAAGGTAGAGGCCGGCAATTGTCGATCCGACTAATGCAAGCGAGCGGCGAAACGATTCCGCCGGCTCGACGGACCAAGCCACCGACAAAATAGCCCAGACGCACAGAACGGCAAGCCATCTCTCTCTAAGCACGAGGCTGAGCACAGAGCTGCGGTACTTCACCAAGAAAAGGATCAAAACCAGATAGATCAACCCAAATATCGCCTGGGTTACCAATTGGCTGCGATCGCCGGCAGACGCCTCACGGTTCACGATAAAGCTCTGTCCGGCTCCAGTTGCCAGCACGAGGAGGACGAATATTACGATTCGCTCAAACCTCTGCACAAAATACTCCCTTCAGTTCGGCCTTTCCAGCTTCAGGCGCGGTGTGAATTGTTCGCGCCCGGGTGTGGCTCCGCGTCAAGCTACCTACGCTGGAAATTGTGGTTGAAGATGACTCCACCGTCGGAGTCAAGCACCAGCCACGGCTTCAAATCGGTGCTCTTTTCAATGCAGCAAAAAAACTTATTTCCCTGGCGCCGCAGCACGGGTACGAAGTTCAACACTCGCTGCAGCGCGCGCAGCGCGCGGAGGAAGTTAGTTGCACCAATCATGCGGGTGACAAGGCCAATTCTTGTTTGCTTGCGAGAGGCAAGATTTTCCTCGCTGGCGTTGAAGTCCCAATAAGGGTCGGCGTGCACGCGCAGCGTGTATTCCGGCAGGAACGAACTTGTTAACTGGTAAACTCCCCAGGCATTCCAGCGAAGAATGAAATTGGGAATTTGCGAATTGCGCACCCCGCCGCACACATAATCGTTGTTTACGACGGCAAAGATCTCATAAGGGAAAGAGAAACGCATCCGGCACAGCCATCTCATAAAGGCCGAGTCGTTCGGTTCCATCATCAGCACAAAACGGCTTGAGACTCTCAAGATTTCGCATAAGGCCCGATGTGGACTCCGGCAGTGATGGATTACTTCATGGAAAAAGACGATGTCGTAGGAATTGTCGGGGAGTCGAATATCCTCGGCGTCGACCGCTACAATCGGAAGGTCGTTCAGCCCGTCTCCAACGTCGGGAGCCCCACTCACATTCGAAAGCGTAATTCGGCTGAATCCGCAGGAGCGCAGGAAATTAGCATCGTCTTGCGTTCCGCCGACTACGAGAATTCTGTCGCCGGCGTTGATTCCGGTCTTATCCATGCATTGCTGGAACACGCGCCGGAACTGGGAGCGATCCTTCGGTATCCTTTTCGGCGGGACTACGCCGGATTCTTCAATTTCTGCGCACGATTCGTAAACGAAAACCTGATCTCCGGTCATTCCTGTCCCCTTTCCTGGCGTGTCGATGAAATTGGTTGACAATCTCGGCTGATCGTCCAGATGTTAGATCGACCACCATAGTGGTCTGCCGATTCAATTCACTGGATCAGTACCGGAGCGATGCCCACAGTAATTGCATTGTTCTGGATTTGAGTCCTGTTGCCATTTAGCATTTCCAGCTCGTGCGCCTGCCAGGCAACCGGAACTGGCACGGCTGTTTCTTTTGTTGCGCTCCACATCACGTGCGACACGCTATTCTCGCGTTGAAAGCCGCATGTCCACAGACCGTTTCGGGCGCTCGAACATCCCGTGAGCACAGCGCCTGTCATCCACTTCTGGATTGTGGCGAAAGCAACTCCCGCCCGGGTGAGTGCGGCGTTGTCCGGGCCAACCAGTTCGATCTGACTGCCGTGCTGAATTTCCCACGCATACCAATAGAAACGCGATACGCCCGCGGCCCAGTTCAGAATTTCGGCCCGTGCCAGCCACGCAGCAGCGGTATCCGGAGGCAGCAATGTATTACCCAGCCAGCCAGCTTCGGTATCCCAGAGAGGCTTGGACGCGAGGCCGTGTTTGGCCATAACCGCTTTGACGGAATTTATCAGCGTGACCATCGCTTCTGGCGGGGCGTTCGCGCCTACGTAGAAGTGATAACCGATTACGTCTGCATACTGCCCGCCACCTTTGCCAAGATAGGAATCCAGGAACGTGACCCCCTTTGCCTCCTCGGCAGCCGGAGAAACTACGGTACATGTGGGATCGACTTGTTTCAGAATCGTGTAGGCATCTCGCGCCATCTGCACCATCGTATCGACGCTTCCGTTCCAGCTCTGCGGCCGGTTGGGTTCGTTCCATATCTCCCAGTTGTGGATCTTGCCCTTGTACCGGATGGCTACGACCCGCACGAACATTCTCCAGTCGTCCATGTTGCGGGGCGGTCCGGAGAGGCCCGGAGGATTGGTGACTTCGACATCAGTCGGTGCATCCGGCGTGCTCGAGGCCCAACGCGGCGTGTACGAAAGGTGCATCAGGATCTCGACGTGATGCTCCTGGCTCCAATCGACATATTTATCGAGCAGCCCGAAGTCGAAATGATTCGGTTGATCTTCAATATTGGCCCAGTTCACGTGCCACGTTCGCCACCCACCCAGAGGCACAGACGGCCACGGCACCCGGTTCTTCGGGTGGAAGAGGATATTCATCGAGAAATAAGTCGCCGGAATCGGCCCGGCAGGCTGATTCCCGGTTTGGTTCCCCGCAGACGACGCGCTGCTGGCGTTCAGTGAGCCAAGTGTGACCGCACACAGCGCGACCACAAGCCAGTGCACAAATTTTTCTCGCGCCCGATCTGGCCGGATAGCAGACACCATTTTCTCCTTCGGATGCAGGTGATGGCCACCCTGCGCTCCTATCGCTCCGCCTGAACCAACTCGCGGGTCGAGCGGGATAAGACATAAACCGCAGTCCCCACGGATATAGCGAGCAACGCATCGGAGGCGATGCTCGACCATGCAGCTCCCATCCACGAATATCGGGGAATGAGCCAGAGGTTAATGACAACGTTAAAGAGCGCCACGCCGGCCTGAATTCCGCTACGCAGCCCCTGGTGCCCTGCGCCGGTGAGTGAATCAGCCAGAAAGTAATGCGTTGCTTTCAACAAAGGCAGCGGCGAGAGCCAACGTAGCGCGAGGGTTGTCTCGGCATACTCAGGTCCAAGCACATAAGGAACAGCGCTGGCGCATAGGAGCAATCCACAGGCGATGAGCGCCGCGTAACCCATAGCGCGGCCCATTAGTGGTTTCGCATAAGAGAAGCTGGAATTGATTCCCGCGCTTCCCTTGCGAAAAAAATTTGGATACGCCGAATAGAGCAGAGCCAGCACAGGCGAAAAGCTCACATCGATGATCCGGTAAGCTGCGCCGTAAATTCCTGTCGCACTCAACGTGCTGAGGCGCGCCAGCATCGTCTTATCGATGTCGTTGTAAATACTCTGGGCGCTGAGCGTAACCGAAAAATGGAATCCGTGCCACAAGTCGCGCACTGATCGCCGCAGCCTCAGTTGTGGAAATCCCAGTCGAAAGCAGGCCATCGCAATGGAGATCGTGGCGGTAACCGCCGTGCAGATCAGGTAAACATAGCCCCATTCGAGCGCTGTCGGATGACTGTGCAGCATAACCAGCACCAGTGCCCCCAGCAGCCGGTTGACGCTGACCAGTAAGGTGATCAGCGCTACCCACTTCATATGCTCGAACGCCTGAAACGAGTGTCCGGAGATCGTAATCAGGCTGACCCCAGGAATGTCCGCTATCGCGACCACCAGCACCAGGTTCACGGGGATCGTACCGGGCAGTAAGCTTCGTGAGATCAAGAGAACAAATACGATCAGAAAGGTACTGCAGATGGCTGTCGTTACCAGCGCGTCTCCCCACGCCATTGGGAACTCGGTCTTGTTGCGAGCTACCGACCGCACCAGCAGGTGACCGCTGCCGAGCGAGCCAAAAGGGTAGACGATACCTACCAGCGCCGCCACACCCACAAATGACCCGTAGTGATTTGCCCCAAGCGACCTGGCGATAATCGTGAAATACACAGCCTGAACTAAAAGACGGAGTCCCTGCCCGAGCGACATCCATAGCGTGTTTCTGGCAAGTTTGCTCTTGATCTGCGCCCTGAACATATCCCTTCCGGCCTGTCGAATGTTTTCAGCTGCCTATTCTATCCATCATCCGGCGAGGATCTCTTCGGCGGGTACTGTTCCGTCCGTGGCAAAACGCGATAAGCGTGTTGCCTGAAGTGCAACAAGAAAAAGATATGCTGGATTCAAATAAAGGTAACGTCGCCACAAGCGTTTTGGCTCTGCGCAGAGGCGGAACAGCCATTCTAGGCTGCGGTCCTGCATCCACGCCGGCGCCTGCGCCAAACGCCCAGCAATGAACGGAAAGGCGGCCCCTACCGCCAGCACCGGCATCGATAGCGCCTCGCGAAATTCGTACGCGAAAGCCTCCTGCCGTGGGCAGCCCAGCCCCACCAGCGTAATTCCGGCGCCCGAACTCACGATGCGCTCTGCGATCTCCGCTTTTTCTTCCGTCGTGAGCCGGCGAAACTTCGATGGTTCGTCGCCGGCAATCTGAATTGCGGGGAATCGTTCCTCGAGCGATTTCCTCAACGCCGCCAGCACCTCAAGTGTTGAGCCGTAGAGATAAATCGGCACGCCCTCGGACGCGGCACGCTCGCACACTTTGAGAGTCAGACTAGGCCCATAGACCCGATCATCAAGTTTGGCCCGGTGCAACCAGTTCAACACCCAGCGTACGGGTTGGCCGTCAGGGACAAGAAGGTCGAAATGGTTGAGACGGAATTTCTGGGACGAATCGAGCACCCCTGTCATCACGCCGTGCACTGCGAGCGCGGAAACCGCTGCGGGTCGCCGTTCATGCGCGGCCCGCAGAATGAACTCAACACTCGCTTCGTAATCGACGGCGTCAATCAGAATCCCGATGACATTTTTCTTCCCTAACTGACGCATAGCTCACTCCAACGCTCCACGTTCAGCTGATAAATCTCGTTCAGGATTCGTGGAACGTCAAAAGCGATTTTCCATTCGGGATAATGAGACTGAAACCGGCGCAAATCACTAACCCACCAGATGTGATCGCCACGTCGGTTTTCCTCGACATATTTACAGTTGAACTGGTTTTTTGAGATCTGCTCGCACAGCGAAATCGCCTCCTGCATCGAACAGTTGCTATGCCGACCGCCGCCGATGTTGTAGACCTCGCCGGGACGCGGATCTCTGAACACACTGTCGAATGCCCGCACCAGATCTGCAGCATGAATGTTGTCGCGGACCTGTTTTCCTTTGTAACCGTAGATTGTGTAGGGAGTTCCTGTAACGGCGCATTTCATAAGATATGCCAGAAAGCCATGGAGCATGGTTCCAGCGTGATTCGGACCCGTAAGACAGCCGCCGCGGAAACAGGTTGTCTTTATGCCGAAATAGCGTCCGTATTCCTGGACAAGAACGTCGGCCGCAACCTTTGACGCGCCAAACAGGCTGTGCAGTGTGCCATCGATCGACATCGTCTCCGGAATTCCGCACAAGTACTCATGGCTTGGATCGATCTCCCACCGCGTCTCCTGTTCGATCAGGGGTAGTTCGTTGGGACGGTCTCCGTAGACCTTGTTGGTCGACATGTAGATGAAAACTGCGTCGGGCGCGAACAGACGCGTCGCTTCCAGCATCGTCGAAGTGCCGTTCGCGTTTACGCTGAAATCCGTGAAGGGGTCTCCGGCCGCCCAGTCGTGCGACGGCTGAGCCGCCGCGTGAATGACGAGTTCGATGTTTTTGTCGTATTCCTGGAAGATGCGGTTGATGCTCTCCACATCACGAATGTCCGCATCGTAATGCCGGAATCCGGCCAACTCCTTCTTCAGCCGTTCCGTCATCCAGTGCGTGGATGCAGAATCGCCGAAAAACTTCGCTCGCATTCCGTTGTCTATCCCAACAACGTCCAGTCCTAATGATGCAAAATAGCTGACCGTCTCTGATCCAACCAACCCCGATGAGCCTGTTATGATGGCGACGCTCATGAAATCTCCTTGTGTTGTCTTTCAATAGGAAGCCGAGCCGACAAGGGTCTTGCGTATCGGCGCGGAAGAATCGTCGGCGGGGATCAGGCAGCCCCGGCTCCTCTGAAAACGGCGGGAATGGTACGAGTCAGAATTTTGAGATCGAGCCACAGCGACCATTCGTCCAGATATTTCAGATCAAGCTCCATCCACTGTTCGAAGGACAGATTGCTACGGCCGTTCACTTGCCACAGGCACGTGATGCCCGGTTTGATACTGAAGCGCCGGCGCTGCCGGTCTTCGTTAAATCCGTCAAAATCGCGCACGGGTAATGGGCGGGGTCCGACAAGGCTCATATCGCCCGCCAGCACATTCAGCAGCTGCGGCAACTCATCGATGCTGCTCCGGCGCAGCAGCTGGCCAACCGGGGTGATCCTGGGATCGTTCCTGATTTTGAAAACTGGACCGCTGGCTTCATTCCACTTCTCGAGCGCAGGCATCAGCGCCTCGGCATTATGAACCATCGAGCGAAACTTCAGCATTTTGAATCGGCGCTTATTCAATCCGATGCGTTGCTGGTGAAAGAAAATCGGCCCGGGCGAGCTTAGCTTCACAGCGATCGCGGCAAGCGCGAAGACCGGAAGCAGGGCAACAAGCGCTAAGCTCGCGACGACTACATCGAAGATGCGTTTCAAAGTTCGCGGCCAAAGTTCGCTTGCCGGGGTGTACGTCGCAATGTATTGATCGCCTTCAAAATCCTCAGGTCGCCAACGGGTAAACTTGACTCCAAAGATGTCGGCGTGTATCCGCATCGTAATTCCGTGCTGCTGGCAAAGGTTGGCCACATGGGAACAGTGCTTGTAATAGGAGCCAAGTGGTAAATAGATCGCGACTTCGTCTACCACGTTTCGACGCAAATACTCTTCCAGCCCCGCATAGTCACTGACTACCGGAAAGCCGACCTTTTTCAGCGCGTCCAGTCCCGCCCAATCACCGTCAACGAATCCAAGCAGGCGATATCCGCGTTCGCGGCTGGCCAGGATGCGGCGCGCAAACTCCATCGCGCGCCCGTTGGTGCCCAAGATCAGCATGTGGCGCTGATCGCGTCCCTGTGTCCGCACTTGATCGGCCACATTCCGCAAAACGAATCTGGAGGCGACCAGGAAGCACGTTGTCAGGACCCAGAACTCAGCCAGGAATGCAATGGTGATCATCCGGATCGAAAACGCGACGCTTAGTGCCAGAAGGAAAGTGATGTACGTTGTCGTAGCGCGCAATAGGTCCAGCGCTTCGCTCTTGCGGCCGGTCAACCTGCGCGACCGGTACAGCCCGCACATCGTAAAGATCAAGTGGCAAACGACAAGGGCGAAGAAAATGATAATGAGATTCGATATCTTAGCGCGCATGGAGAGAAACTCGCCGAGCGTCACTGTGTGCTCTGCGTGCACGCAGCTTATCGTGGTCAATGCAAACGCCAGCACGACCAGGAAGAGATCGAATAGCTTGAGAAGTCCAATTATCAGCCGATGATGATCATTCATGTGAGTTCTCCGCGGTGCTTTCGAGGTTGGGGATTGCGAAGGGACTCCGAGGCACGATCAACAACAAAGAAAGTGAAGCCAGTAAGACGGGGAACGAGGCTGTCTCCGGATTTACGAGTCCGAGTCAAGAGACTAGGCCCGTAACACGAGCGTTGCATTCAAGCTGACCGGGCGTACCAAGCGGGAAAGTTCGTGGGCGTTTTAGAAGATCTTGCGTTTAGAGGATTTTGTAGATGGATTCAGGAATGGGGAAAGTCCGTTTGTTCAGCACCGCGGCCAGAATCGGCACTTTGGCCGCGTGCAGGTTTTGTGTTACCGCCGCTGCTGCCTCGCGCCGAGTGGTATTTGCTTCGATCACGAGGACAAGACCATCGGAAAGCTGTCCGAGCACGATCCCGTCCGAGTAGCGATTCAGCGGAGGAGCATCCACAATGACGAAATCAAACTCCTGCCGCAGTTCGGCAATGCGCGTGCGCAGCTGTTCTGAAGCGAGCAGGCTGGGCGAATCCACCGCCAGAGTGCCGGACGAAAGCAGCCAGAGATTCTGTTGGGGAAGCGGCTTGGCGAACTGGCTTACGGCTTCGTCGCGCAGCAGAGCCTCGGTCAGGCCGAAGTGGTTCGGCACGCCGAACATTCCCGGCAATGCCGGCGAACGGAAGTTGGCCTCGACAAGGCACACGCGGCGGCCACGGTTGTTTTTGGCTAAGGTCTCGGCGACGGCTGCGGAAATGCGACTGCAACCATTGCCGTGATCAATCCCCGCGAAGGTCACCGTCCGCGGCGGCTCCTTAACCTGGAAAGCAAATAACTGCTGCACCAGACGCTGTGCTTCGTCGTTAGTCCAAATGCTCTCGGATTGATTGCCATTCTCCGTGAAATCCGAGCACGTAACCCGGGAGTCGGACACTTCTTGAACCTGTTCCTTCTCGATTTGCTGCATCAGTTCAAAGTGCTTGCTCATAACTTTCCTCTTTTCTCCTTGGGCTGATGAGGCTATCCGCCACCCGTCTTTTGACGGTCGACTTCCGGCGAGGTGGCAGCTTCGGGCATGATGATTGTGTTGCCTTGCTTGACGTGGTTGGGATCGGCGAGTAGCGGATTGAGCGCGAAGATTCGCTTCAGAAGTGCCGGCTCGCACTGCCCGAATTGTTCGGTGCACAAGTCGATCAGTGATTGTGTTCTGTGCGCTTCTACAAGACTGAACTTGTTGCCCGCCGTATCCACGAAACCGGCGGGGGCTCTCTTCGTAAGAGTGTCCTTGTTCCCATCAGACAAAGGTGCGGGAGACGATCCTTTCGCATCGTCGACCTGGGTGGGGGGCATGGCCTTCGCCGGCACGGCGGCAGGAGTTGAAACTGGCGTCTGCTTCAGCGTTACGGCTGGGGCCGCCTCCGCAATCCTGGCATCGGTCAAGGGCGACGCAGCGACTGGAGCAGGCTCCTGAAAGTTGGAATTGGTCGAGGACGGGCTCGTACTAATCGTGGCATCCCGATGAGTTTTGCTCGTCCCCGCGTCGCCGGAACTGGCTAAAGCCAATACCCACACCGTGACGGATATGACGAAGAACACAGCGGCAAATGCAGCGACGCGGAACCCCAGACGCCCTTCGCGCTTGGGTAGCGGGATGTTTGGTCGTTCGTCAGTTGCCAGCGTGATAGTGAAAGTCTCGCTTCGTTCCACCTTCCGGACCCTGAGGTCGCCGATCACCTCGCGAACGATCTCTGCATCAATCGTTCGTTTGCCTAAAGCGCACCCAATCGTAAGCGCGTTGAAACAGATGTTGTTAATGTTTCGCGGAATTCCGCCGCTATGCCGGGCAATCATCGCTATCGCACCGATAGTGAACAACGGTTTAGCGCTCTCGTAGCCCGCGACTTTGAGCCGATGCTGAACGTAGTTAGCAATTTCGGTTGTCGAAAGCGAGTCGAGACTGGCAAAGATCGAGATCCGCTGGCGAAGCTGCAAAAGCTGTGGTCTGTCGAGCTGGTCGCCGAGTTGCAGCTGTCCGCAAAGAACGATCTGGACCAGTTTCCGGCTAGGGGTTTCGAAGTTGGACAACATGCGTACGGCTTCGAGCACCGCGAAGTCGAGATTCTGCGCTTCGTCCAGGACCACAATGAGCTTCTTGCCTGTCTTGCTCTGTTCCAGCAGAATCTCGTTGAGGCGTGTTTCGAGATCGACCACACTTCCCTGCGGATTTTTCTCGCCCAGATCGATCAGCAAAGCACGAAACAGGTCGAGGGGAGTCTGAATCGACTGGAACAGGAAGACGGTTCGCGCCGTATCGCCTAGCCGGCCCAGGGCTTCGAAAAGAATCGTCGTTTTGCCCATCCCCGGGTTCGCAATCAGCGAGACGAATCCCAGACCCGATTCGAGTCCATACAGCAGTGCAGCCAATGCTTCACGATGGGTCGCCGACGCATACAGAAAGCGTGGATCCGGCGTAACGCCGAACGGCTGCTCGCGAAGATTGAAATGGCGCAAAACCATGGTCTTCCTAAGCGGTTTTCTTTGACATGGGAACGACAACGGGGATTCCTAGCATATCCACCACCTCGGCTGGCGAATGGAACGAAGAATCGAAGTGGTCGAAAGCGTAGGAAGTCATGATGCTCAAAAATGCTGCGGCCACAAACGCCAGCAGGGTCACCATCACTGGTGACATGATCGGCAGGACTGGAATCGTCGGCGGAATAGCGATGTCGACGTTTTCAATCTTCGTCTTATCCAGCGCCTCTGAAGTCCTTGCCTGCTCGCGCTTGGCCAGGTAGAGCAGATAATTATCCTCATTGGTCTTCCGGTCGCGCGCCAAATCAGTAAGATCCAGGTTTTTCTCAGCCAGATCGGTCATCTTTGACTGCAGATTGTTGATGCTCGCCTCGTTTGCGGCGAGGCTGGCCTTCTGCGCAGCGAGATCGGACTGCGTCTTGGCCAGATCTTCACGTAGCAGCTCGTAAGTCGGGTCTATATTCGTAGCCTCGGTTACGTAGTTGGTGTGCTCCGCCTTTTCAAATGCTGCCTTAGCCTGTGCAACCTCCTCGTCTGCTTCCTTTACCAGTGGGTAACTGGGATCGTATTTCAGCAGCAATTGTGTTCGTTTTGTTTCCGCTGTCAGCAGCGCCGTACCGAGATTCTGCAATAGCAAGTCCGGGGGAGCAGACGACGACTGTGTCGTTATACGCGGCGCGATCGTCTTCATCTGGGCTTGATCGTTGCGGATGCGCATTTCATCCGCCGCAACCGCCTGCTGAGTAACATGCAGTTGACCGATAGACGTGGTCAGCTGTTGATCGAGGTCGGCACGCTGGACGTCCGGAGCAGCACCGCCAGGAGTCTGCACAAAAGTGCGCAGCTTCGCCTCCGAATCGTCGAGGGCCTTTTTGTAACTGTTGGTCTGTGCCGCAAAAAAATCGTAAGACCCCTGCGGGCGATGCACTTCCGCGTGTTTCTCAAGGTAAAACTCTGCCAGCGAATTCAACACCGCATAGGAGAGCTTCGGGTCGTGCGAGCTGTACGAAACGTCGATGATGTTCGCCTTAGTAAGGGGCCTCACCTTGATCTTCCGCGCCAGCCCTTTCACTGCCTCAGCAATGCGGTAGGACTCGCCATGCCCGGGAAGAAGATTACTTAGCGAGAAGCCTCTGTCCTGCATCTGATTGGCGATTACGACCTTCTCGAGAATGTCCCGGCTGAGGAGAAGTTCGGCCTCGGAATTTATTTCCTCCTCGGCAACTGCGATCTGCTCGGTGATCGTTTGGTTCGGCACGCCTGTGGTGACAGGTGAATCGACGCGCTCGTGATTGACCAGAATTCCCATCTGCGACTTGTACTTGTAGAGGAAAAGCAGTCCCAGCGGAACCAGAACCACAAATGAAGCCACGAGCGTGATAATGAGAATCCGTTTCTGCCGGAAAAGAGGCGCGACTAGATCGCGCACTGAAATAGCTTCTTCTTCCGGAACCGGACGGCGTCGAGCGTTGATCCTTTGCATGATGCAACTCCTTTTTCATTCCATGCGGAGCGTCAGAGACGATTGGAAGTGCGCGAACTATGGGATCCCATACCAGCCGGCAACGGCGTTGAGTGAATACGGGACGTACTTCTTGAACTTCGCAATGAACTTCTCCGGCACATAGATCATGTCACCGGGCATAACCATTGCATCTTCGTTCACGTTCTTGCCGTTCAGCACGTCCTTAAGATTTACTTGCTTCACTTCCATCCAGTCTTTTGAAGTGCGATGAAACAAAAAGATCTGCGTCTTCGCGGTTGACATTGTCATGCCTCCGGCGACAGCGATCGCCTCTGCCACCGTGATGTCGGCGCGCAACTCATACTGCCCCGGTTTGCCAACCTGACCCGACACGGTAAAAAGCGGCTTCTGGAAATCTTGCAAGTCGATATTCACGATCGGGTCATGAAGAATTCCCGCGTAAGCCTTCCTGATGACCTCAACCAGTTGCGGAGTCGTAAGCCCTTGCGCGTACACGCTACCCACATTTTGCAGGCTGATATAGCCGTCCGGTTGGATCGTGACCGTCTGGTTCAGCTCTGTCGAAAGTGGAAAGCTGATCAGCAATACATCTTCCCGCTGGAGAATATAGCGCGGATGCCTCTGTTCGAGGACCGGGCCTGAACCGATCGTGCTTTGCGCCTGGCAAACTGCTGGTCCCGCTAGCAGACCAAACATCAGCGCGCAGAGCGCGAAGGCAACGCTCGAAAAAATTTCCCTTATCTTCATCGAATACTCCTTTGAAAGCTCAGAACCGATGAGCGACTCGCCGGCCTGCGCCGGCACTTTCGCTTAATGAGCACGCGCCTACAAAGCTGCCGCGCAATCTTCGAATCGCTCTACGTCATTCCGATCCACGTGTGCCGCAAGAGAACGATGAATCATGCTGATCGAGATCACTAGCCGCGCTGCGGAATTCATGCGAACCAGTCGCCCTTCCATTCCTGCAAGCGGCCCTCGAATTACGCGCACTCTGTCTCCTTCTTCAAGAAGCGGGTGGACCGTGCACTCAACCCTGCGCTCAACCACGGTCCGAACCGCCTCGATCTGGCCTTCCGGAATGGGCAACGGTCCATGGCTGTTGCCCACAAAGCCCGCGACTCCCGGTACCTGGAGAACCCGAAGCTTGTTGCCATCCGAGAGGTTCACTCTGACGAAGAGGTATCCACTGAAAAGCGGCACATGGACCGTTTGTTTTCGGTCGCTCCACTGACGCGACTCCGATTTCAGCGGAAGAAAGCTTGTAACGCCGAGAGACCCAATCATCGCGGCCGCGACCTTTTCCTGGCGCGACTTTGTCCACACAGCAAACCAGTGGGTTCCGCAAAGGTAGTCGCGCAAAGAATTATCAATTGCGCTCGTCTTTTCGATTGCGCGAGAAAAGTTTTCTCCGGGTGGGTATACACCGACAGACATAGCTTCGCCCCTTCGGTCCCAAGGCCGATTTTCAAAGCGTGTTATCGATTAGCGGTACACGGGCGAAGAGGGAAACGTGCCTTGTATCTCTCTTCGCTTCACTTACTGCGACAACAGAGTGCGATAGTGTTCCGTCTGGACGCCTCGGTGCCGATTGCACCTGCTTCCAGATGCCATGGGGATCGTGTCGATGGGGTTCAACACCCTAGGCCAACAGCCGTGCAAACTTGGTCGCCATTTGTGAACCTTCGAACGCTAGTTTCAACATTCATCGTGACTTAAAGCACATCGAGTGTGACTTGATCACTCTTGAAGGTTCCGTGGGAGCGGAAGAAGGGATTTCCGGACTGATATAGATAGTCAACAAGTCTCCCGGGGAACAAAGTACTCACACAACGTTCAATCATTTGCTGATCGTGATTTAGTGCGTCAGCAATCGTGCAATCTCTTTGGGGAGCAATTGAAACATTTTCGGCGTCAGCATAGCAACAGTGAAATCAGCTTAGTCCAAAATTTTCTTGTCACGAGACTATGGCACAATCTGGCTCGACCCTTCTAGTCTGGCCTGCAAACCCTCTGCAACAAGTTATTGTTTCGAAATGTGTTGCAGAGTAGCCAGTAAAGTAACAAACTCCTAGGAACATCAAATGTCCGATCAGCCAGGTCGCTCATTCATCTCCACAACGTCATCGACGGAGCGGGTCTCCTTTATTTGACGAATTTGCTCGCGATATATGGGCGGCGTGTACTCAGTTTCAGTTTTATCGTTAAGGTCGACGAAGCGTCAGCGTCGTCATAGATGATCGCAAGGTGTTCCTTGGCACTGATGCGGTTAAGTTCACGACAGAGCCCGAAGCCGCCGCGAAGGAGATCCTGCCCTCAGCGACGCTCAAGCGGCGCGACAACCACGTGGTGTGCATCGTTGGTGGCCGGCATGAACTGTTCTCCAGGAGCGACACCGAACTTCCGGTGAGATGCGATCCATACGCAGGTTTCGAAAGTCTCGTTGAGACTTTCGAAACCACTGCGCCTAATTAACGTTCAGGCGTTGGTGCCCCCATCTACCGTGAGATTTGCCCCCGTGATGTATGCCGCTTCCGGACTGGCGACAAAGGCAACAAAGGCGGCGACCTCGTCCACATGCCCATAGCGGTTGAGGGCTGTATTCGCCAGCTGAGGCGCTGCCCAGTCGCTCGCCGCAGGATTGAGATCGGTGTCGATCGGTCCCGGCTGAACATTGTTCACCGTGATGCCTCCGCGTCCTACCTCGCGCGCCAGGCCCTGGGTAACATCTTGACCGCGCCCTTGGTCGCTGCATATGGGGTGAGGCCGGGAGTGAAGTTACGTTCCCCGACGCACGGGCCGATAGAAATAATATGACCGCCATCCGCCATGTGCTTTAATGCAGCCTGTGTCGCCGCCATGACACCGCGGAAGTTGATGTTGATGACGCGATCCATCTCTTCCAACGTGGTTTCTTCAAATGGCTTCGGGATTGCTGTCCCCGCGTTGTTAACCAGCACATCGATCCTCCCAAGCGCCTTTGCTGTTTGTTCCACGGCCGACTGGACTGCCCTGGAAATCTGCAGCGTCAGCCCGGATGGCAGGCGCCTTGCGACCTCTGCTTTCGATCACCTTCACGATTGCTTCTGCAGCTTTCGCGTCCTTGGCATAGGTGATGACAACATCCGCGCCGTCCGCTGCCAGCCTTTTAGCGATCGCAGCGGCGATGCCGCGAGAAGCCCCCGTAACCAGTGCTACCTTGTCCTTCAGAGTCGACATCGTCTTTCTCCTGTTCCGAATTTTGCCTATGCAACTGACTAGCCTGTATGGCTGCCATTTGCGAACTGAACTTTTGATGACTCGGTGGGCCGCTGGATTCGGCTATTTGCGGAAAGGAACTTATTCGCACGAGGAATGACTCGAGCGAAGGTGAGCCGGCGAGCTATCGGCCGACAAACCATCCTTGTAGTCCAGCGAGCGGCACGTACAATTTGACTTGCAATGTGACCATCACACAGCGAGGAGTTTCACTGTGGATCGATTAGCGCTATGGAGTTGTTCATGCGCGTAGCAGAGTCAAGAAGCTTTTCAGCCGCCGCCAAAGAGCGTCGCATTGGCCAGCCGGCCGTCAGTAAGCAAATTTCAGCCTTGGAAGCGGAACTCGGCACGGAACTGCTCCACCGCAACACACGATCCATCGCACTGACTGAAGCGGGCCGTGAGTTTTACCATTCGGCGCAACGCATTCTTGAAGATTTCGAAAGCACCACTTCCCGCATTGGTCGCGGGCAGACAGCGCCTAGAAGTGTCGTGCGCGTAGGGGTTCATCCGTCATTCGCTCGCCCATATGGTCAGCAAGTTGGCGGCTTTCTTCGAGCAGTATCCGGGTAATGCAGTTGAATTCGGTACATCGGAAAGCCCAATGTTACTCATCGAAGACGGCTTCGATCTCGCAATCTAATATGGAAGTGATGAGTGCAAGTATGAAAACAGGAGCCGGAAAAACCGGACGACCGATCGGCTTCGATAAAGAAGCAGCCCTGGAGGCGGCGATGCTCCTCTTTTGGGAGCGGGGCTTTGAAGGTACTTCGATGGCCGACCTTACCAAGGCAATGGGCCTCAACCCCTCAAGCATCTACGCAGCGTTTGGTGACAAACACGCATTGTTTCAACTCGCCGTAAAGCGCAATCTGGACAGTCGAGCGCAATATGCAGTCAGAGCACTGGAGGAGCCAACACTGGAGAGGGTTATCCGTGCGCTCTTTGACAACACCGTAGCGTTCCTCACCACGCCCGGCCATCCGCCGACTTGTATGACGCTGGCGGGAGCAATGGGGCACCAGCGTAGACGCCACACCGCAGCAAACTTGCGAAGTCAGCGTCTCGCTTTCGTGGCTTCCGTCTCGGCCGATCGCGCAAGGCTTTCGACCCATTCCTGGTGATAGCGGTAGAGTCCACCGGGATTCTTGCGCCCGAGCTCTTCGAGGAAGAAGGGACCTTGCTGCGTCTCCTCGGAGAGCACATGACAACCATTGTCCGTGGGAGTGAGGACCCAGCCGTGGAAGGCGCTCGAACCAGTCTCGTCGCCGTCGACCAGGAGAGTCTGCGGTCGGGCACGCACTCAGTCACGGTGAGATTCGTCAAAAAGCCAATGGTCACCCGGCTGTAGTTCGTTCCGAGGGCCAGTTTCGGCTGACCGGTCAGGATCTTGACCTGATTTTCGGCAGGAAAGCAGCTCGACCATTTCTCGGCTTCGACAACCAGCTTCCACGCCACTTCAGGCGACGCATTCACGTCAATGTCGTTGATCGCATAGATCGCCGAGGTCTTCGGATCATATTGGTGAGGTCAAATTACGTGGTTATACATTCTTTATTCCTATTTCTCGAAAAGATCCCGATGGGACCCTTTCGTATCAGTGTTGAGGTGAAACTACGCAGTCGATTTGTCGTGATAGCGCAGTGCAGTCGCCGGCTCGGGCGTTCACCGAACGCCCGTTTACTTGGAGCGAGAACCTTCGCGTTCACGCGCGACTTTAGCGAGGTCAGCAAGAAGCTTCTCGTGTGTAAGCCAAAAGGCATCAGGAGCCTTCTTAGCCAACTCGATCCAGAGCGGGCCTTTCATCGTCTCCTCGGTCCAGAGGTGGCAACCTTTCGGCGTGGGCGTGATGATCCAGGCGTGGCGGCCCTCGGAGTCCAAGGAGGTCTTCGGACCTCCGTGCTAGGCGATCCGCGTTGTAGGTTCGAACTCCGGCACGAAGGCGGTTACATCTTGTCCGGCCAGATTGGTTTCGAATCGCGTCCCAAGGCGCAGCGACTCATCACCGTCAAGCAAGCGAACGTGTTCGACGCCGGGGTAGAAGCTGGGCCAGGCGTGGGGATCGACGAGCAGGGACCAGATCGTTTCCGGAGAGGCGGCCACCTCGAGCTCGTTCGTGAAATGGATTGCGCAGCGGCTGGGGCCATGTCTTCGGGCCATTTGATTGCTTCGAACATTTCAATCTCCTGATGTCGCACAACATGTGAACTAAAGCATGCCGTTGTTGTTTTTCGATTCCTTTTTAGGTGGAACGCTTTCGGGAAAGCCCCAGTGCTCCACGACCTTCTGGTCTTCGACCCTGTATAGGTCGATGTGGGCGCACGGATCGCCTTCATGGGTTCCCATGGCAGCGATAAACACGAAATCTCCCTGCCCCAACAAAAACTTCACTTTATCGATCGTCCGGTGTTGCATGAGAACCGCGACGTCACGCATAAACTCCGCGACACCATCGCGCACGCCGGGTTCGTGCCGGACCATAACGTCTTCCGTGAAGTAATCGTCACTTCGACTGTGGTCACCGGAGATATGAAAAGTCTCCTAGTAGTCGCGCATTAACGACTTATTCGTCTCCGTATCTTCTCGGTGCTTTGCTTCCGTCGGTCGCAAAGAACGTTCATTCGCCAAGGATAAGGTGGATCACACGCTTCCATAAACAGATCGGTGACTCAGAATCCGTGTCTATTGCTCTGTTTGCGGTTTGACCGGCTCATCGATAGTCATGTATCGATCGCCCGGCACATTTTTCAACGTCTGCACAATTCCGCTCGGCCAATGGATCTCCACTGCCTGCGCGACCCCATTCGCGCCGAGACCAAAGTGCAAACGCTTGTCGCTTGACGAGAGATAGCTGCCGGAAGTGCTCACCGTCTCCCACTGGGAGCCTGTGGATGTGGTGATTTTCACCAGCGCACCGATGGCGTCACGGTTGCTCCTGTGCCCAATCAGATTGAGGCCCAGCCAATGGTTTGCTGTCTTCGTCTCATTGATCAGGATATGCGCCGGTCCACCGTTTTCGGTGACGACTGCGTCGATGCGCCCGTCGTTGTCGATGTCTCCAATCGCCATCCCCCGGCCGACCCAGCGTTTTGTAAACACATCGCCAGAGATTGGAGAAACATCGACAAATTTCTTACCATCGAGATTGCGCGCGAGCAGCATCGGTTCGCGATAGTGCAGTTGGGGAAACGTCAATTCGATCGTATCCAGGTCGTGTCCCTGCGCGATCAGCAGATCCTTCCAGCCGTCGTTGTCATAATCCAGGAAGCGCACACCCCAACCCGAGTGCAGTAGGGTCATGCCCGCGATACCCGAGGTATAGCTCGAGTAGGTGAAGGTTCCATCCCCAGCATTTTGATAAAGGGCGTACTTCTGGTTCGCCAGGTTGTCGACGATCAAGTCCGGGAGGCCATCGTTGTTATAGTCGGCGAAATCTGCGCCCATGCCGGCAAAGGTGCGTCCTTCGCTGTCAACTGCAATCTCCGCCTCCAGGCCCACTTCCTCGAAGGTCCCGTCTCCCCGGTTATGAAATAGAAACTCCACCATCGAGTCGTTCGCAACAAAAATGTCCAGATGGCCATCGTGATCGTAATCCGCAATCGCGATACCGAGAGCTTTCGCCGGCTTGTCTAATCCCAGTTTGTGCGCTTCTTCGGTGAATGTCCCATTGCCGTTATTGTGGTAAACCAGCATCGCAATCGGCGGAAACACATCCGGATGGCAATAACCTCGGTATCCCTCACGATGTTCACCGCACCACACGTCATCCCAGTCCCAGGTCACGTAACGCAACACGACCAGGTCAAGCAGGCCGTCTCCATCGAGATCAACCCAAGCCGCGGAGGTGGACCACCCGCTACCACCGATACCCGCCTTCTCTGTCACATCTGTGAACGTCCCGTTGCCGTTGTTGTGGTACAGCTTATTTCCGCCATACGCAGTTACATATAGATCCTCGTAGCCATCGTTGTCGTAATCGCCAACGGCTACGCCCATGCCATACCCCACCCCCGTCAGTCCCGCCTTTTCGGTCACGTCTTCAAACGTCCCATTCGCCTTCTGGTGATACAACCGGTTCCAATATTTCGGGCCCGTCTTCTCCGGAATCGTTCCCTTCTGGGTTGGGTCGCCGAACGGCGCACCATTCACCAAGAATATGTCGAGCCGTCCATCGTTGTCGTAGTCGAAGAGCGCGACACCCGAGCCCATTGTCTCGATCAAATACTTCCTGGACGTGTGCGGTGCCTGGTGCAGAAAGTCTACGCCCGAGTTCGCGGTCGCATCGACGAATTTGCCCGCAGTAATCGGATCGTCTCCCGTGCGGACCGCAGCATGAGAGCCCGCAGTCGAAGTGCCGCCCGATTGGCCTTGAGTAGCCGGTGCGGTCTGGCACGGTGACCCAAGTACCAGCGCGAGCGCAAGTAGGCTCGCCCAAAAGATGCGCCCCATGGCTAAGCAGCAAGGTCTTGTGCGGAAACACCCCTTGAGGTGGGCAGGTGCATTCACGGTCGGTGCCCGTTGACTCCCTTCGATTCGGCAGTGAGTGAGCGAATCAATTCCACCTCGCGCTGCCTGTAAGGTGTGCCATCTGGATGAAAGACTTCGTGAAACCACACCGTCGGCTGTTCCAGCGTATAAGGCCGGTACCAGGAATCCCAGGGCAAATACGTCTGAGTCTTGCCTTGAACAAGCCCCCAGTTGATAGCTGCTACGCGATGCTTCTGTGCGATTGGCAGGATCGTGTCGAACAGACTTCCCGCCCCCCGCGCCATGTATTCCGTGCAGATGATAGGGCGGTGGTATTGCTCCAGCCAGCCGACCCGTTGTTCGAATTCCTCGCCCCAACTATAGTTGTGGAACGAAATAACATCGGAGTTCTCGAGCTGAATTCGCGCCATAGGTTCCAGTTTGTCCGGGGAGGACCAGTCGCCCTTCCAGATTCCGCTGATCAGTGGCTGTACCGGATGTTTCTCGCGTGCCCACGCGAATACTTGCGGCAGCAATTTCCTGACCAGTTTTTCTTTATTCGGCGCCTCTTCCTTGGCGTACGAACTCTCGTTGAGGTTGTCCGGCTCATTCCATACATCCCAGGCAAGAATGCGATCGTCGTTTGCAAATGCCCCCACCACTCCCTGGACGTATGCCTTGAGCCTTGGATATTCTGCTGAATCCTCAAGCGCCTTCCGGCCAGGGCTCTGCACCCATCCCGAATTGTGCACTCCCGGGATCGGCGGGCGCTGCGGTCCAAGCTTCGGATAAGGATCCCAGCAGGAATCGAAGAGCACGAAGATCGGGCGGATGTGGTGTTTTGCGGAGATGACAAGAAATCTATCGATTCGACGCTTAAAGCCCTCTGGATCCTGCTGCCACAGCAAGTCGTGAAGGAAAACGCGCATCGTGTTCATGCCGATCTGCTGCGCCCAGCCAAGCTCCTTGTCGATCTCTGCCGCGTCAAAAGTATCCGGCTGCCACATCTCCAGCTGATTGATCGCATTGGACGGAATAAAATTGGCGCCTACCAGCCACGGCTGCTTCGCATGCCATGCGTTCGCTTTGTCTTCCGACCAGCGAGTTTCCTGCGCCGCAGTCAGGAGCGCCTGCAGTAGCAGGAACAGTGTGAAATATCGCTTCACCAAACTTTCCTCCTAATCCGGAAGAGATAATACTGCAGTGGCTTACATTCACCACTCTGAGGCCAAGGACGAGCCGCGAATCGAAGAGCCGACAGTACGCGGCTGACAATCTTTCCTCAGATAACTAACTCAAAAAAACGAACCATCGAGATGAATCGCACTTCCTCAAGTCTAGCCAGGCTCCAAATGCGGGAAGGCGGTTATACGAAGTTTGGCAGCAGCATAAGGCACCAGAGTGATCGTTTCCTCCGGCTCGGAGCTCGTGACAGGGCTTTGTGGTACAGGATCGGCCACACCTTCCTGGGCGTGCCAGCCAGGAAGTTTACGCGCATTGACGTGAAGGTGCACGGGCGAGTTCTTCTTGGTGAAGGGGCCGTCGGAAATTTCATTCTCAGTGACCGAGATACTCCTCGAGGACGACGCCGGCTGCAGATCGAGTCCATAGTTCCACTGGGTTGTGGGATAAATTTGCCAATCAGCGGTCATGCCGCGATCTCTCAGCTTGAGCCAGTCTTCGCCTATCCCGTAAGAAAAGACAAGCGGCCCGCGTTCCACTGCAACGGAATTATTGAACCAGCGTGAGATACGCGGTTGGAGCGGGAAATCCAACTCAACCGTATCGCCGGAGTTCCACTTACGGTCAACAACGGCAAACGTCGCTGCTCCAGGCGCTGGTTGAGCAAGCCCGTTGACCATGATCGACGCTCCTTCCGCCCAGCCTGGAATCCGGAATTGGATGGGGAAAGCCATCGGCGAGGCGGTGGTGACGATCATTCGCACCGTACCCCGGAATGGATAATCTGTCTCTTCCGTGATGCGGACTGCGTTGCCACAAAGGGTGGTGCTGACCTCGCAGGGTGCATAGGCAACAGCAACGAGTCCGTCGTTTGAGTTACCCCCTTGGGCGCAGGAAAGCATGAATAAGCTATTAGCGAACTTAGGCCACCCTTGATGAAAATTCGCGGTGCAGCAACCGAAGTTAGGCTCCAGACCATAGAGGTTTGATTCCGGTCCGTCCGTGGTCCAGGGTTCGCGGTGAAGACTGCACTCGACCTGATTGGGCTCCTGATTGTACTGGTGCGCCCACATATCATCGGAGAAAGCGCCCGGAAGGGCGTTGAAGGCAAGCTTTTCCAGCCGGTCACCGAGGGCAGGATCGCCAACAATCGACAGCGATTGCTCGAGCGAATACATGTACTCGACCACGGTACACAGCTCCGAGCCTTGCGAAGGATTCAGGCCGGCAAAGTGTTCATCGCAAGAGAACATGCCGTTGGGCAGGCCGTGATACTTGTCGAGTTCGGCGATCATACGCAGCGCAGCGCGGCGATCGTCGTCCGATCCAGAAATCTGCGACCAGACCGGGCCGGTTTTGATCGCTTGCCCGTTGTTGACTCCATGGGTTGCGAGCGCCAGGTCCTTCAATCCGCCACCCTGGTTCAACTTCAGATAGTCCGACGTAATGTGGGTCGTGTACTTGAAGTCTGAGAAGTCAGCCGGCCAGTCGTACCCCTGCTGGTGAAGTAACCGGGCGAGAACGAGGAGATTTGCGTCGCCCACACGGTTATAAAGCCAAAGGACGCTGACCACTTCATCCTGCCAGCGGAACTTACCCCAGTCGCGCAGCGGGCGATTTGGCAGTTCAGACAGTTGATATGCGAAATATCTCCGCATGAATGGGATTACGCTGGGGTCGCCGGTGAGCTCCTGGTATTGAGTGAGCGCTTTCAACATCACGATCCGGGGCCACCAGTCGTCATTGGACCTTGGGCCGAACATGCCATTGGCCCACTGGTTGTTCAGCGTCCAATCGATGTATCTCTGAACTTTGCCTTTGAGCCGGGCATCGTCGAGCAAGTAAGCCAGAGGCAAGAGTCCATCGACAAAGTACGGCCCGCGTTCCCATGACTCTCCCGATCCGCCGAGCCAGCCGCTGTTGGGGCCGACATCGGCCCACGTCTCGTCCAGGTGTCCCCCCAGGCCGTCAGCCTGTATGCGGAGCTGGGCTTGCAGCCACCCTCTGGGTTTAATGCAGCCAAGCGGCAAGAAGTAGAAGGCGTTGGCGGCGAGTGGCACACGATTTTTTGTTGCCGTACCCGGCGTCTTTTCGGACGGGAATATCGCAGTAGTTACGGAGACGGCCGCACCGTCAAAAGCATCGAGCTTCCCTGTGGGCAGCAAACCCGCCAGACTGCACAGGCCACTTTGCTTCAAAAACTGACGGCGGCTAAAAAATGAATCAGACGAAGACACGATAATCAGCGATCCTACAACCCAAAATATCGCATATACAACTGGCGGGACGGGCGGATGGATCAAATGAACTATTCTCGATTGGCTCAGTGCCAGACTCTGCTCGAGCACAATCGCTGAAACGATGGAGTTAGACTTTAGGTGATGTCAGGTAAATGGATTGCGGTCTGTTGCCTGATAGCGTCGTCTTCTGGCCGCATTTGCACACAAGAGGACGCGTTGCAACAGGCCAGTGCGTCGATGACCGCGCAACACTACGACGAAGCCATGGAGCGGTTCGAGTCTGTGTTAGTGGCGGACCCGCGGAACCAGGTTGCTCGCGCCGGAGAAGTGGAGGCCGCATCCAAGGCGGCCCTGTCTCTCCGTAGCCACGGGGAAATGGATGAGGCACTCTCACATCTGTTGAGGGCCGAGAAGGTTGTTCCAGATGACGCAACGTTGCTGTTCGATCTCGGCGTGCTTGAAAACCAGATGGAATTGAACAAGGACGCCGACGAGTCGCTTCATAAATCAATACTGCTGCGGCCAGGCGATCCTAAGACGATATACGCGATAGCCCGTGTGAAGATGGACCTGCAACAGCTTCCTGAAGCGGAAGCCACCATGCGCGCTTATCTTCTGCTGCAACCGAACGATCCCGGCGCCCACTACGGTCTGGGACGAATCCTGCAGATCGGCCTTAGAAACAATCAGGCGGTCGACGAATTCAACAAGTCGATCGCGCTGAAGCCTGAACAGACCGAATCCTACTTTGAACTTGGTGAGATCTCCCTGCAGGAGGGTACTCCGGATGCGGCGGAGCACTACTACCTGAAGTGTCTCGCGCGCGATCCTGACCATGGCGGAGCGCTCACTGGAATGGGCATACTTGAATTTCGGAGCAAGCAATACGGTGCAGCCGCGGTTTACTTGGAACATGCTGTACGCGTCGCTCCGCAGTTTCAAACCGCACACTATTATTACGGGCTGACCCTGTCAAAGCTGGGCCGCAAAGAAGAAGCCGATTCCGAGCTAGCGCTGGCAACGAAGATTGCAACCGCCGAAAATGCGCGAAAAAAACAGCGGCTCGCACCTGCGTCACAGTAGCAATCCGCCGGTGTGATCTTGATCCGAGCCGGTTTACTGTTCAAGAATCACGATGGCCGCGTTTGCAGCAGGCAGGCTGAGTTGACCTTCGCCATCTACTAGCCGAAGCTGCTCTGCTTCTGATGATGCCCACATCCCTTCTCCGCCGACAGTTGCTCCGCCCAACGCAACCCCGTTCTTGCTGTCCAGGGATGGTCCAGTCAGGCGCAAGATTCTTCCACGGCTGAACTGGGCGGCGGCCATCGTGATTCTTATCGAAGCAGCCGTGCGAGCTTCCTTATTGATGAGAGTTATCGCCAGACGCCCGTCGTCGCCCCGCACTGCGTACGCCTTAATGTTCATACCAGCCGCATCATACTCGACGGAAACCCTTCGACCGCGACTTGCCTGGGCAAATGCCAGCATCCCATAGTACAGAGGCTTTGTCGTGAAAGATCCCGGTTGGTTATCGTCGATGGGGGAGTAAGAACTTACAAAGCCAAGCTGGTTCACTCCGGTTTCCAAGTTGGCTCCTGCCGCATTCGCTACCGCGAGCGTGCAAAGAAAATCAAGTCCCCACAGGGCCGACGCTAATGTGTCGCTGACACCCGGCCGGCCTCCACCAAAACACGAATTGGTCTCGCAAATTCTATATGGGACCGGTGTCCGGCGGGAGGCTAGTTCACACTGCTCTAAGATGCGGGCCAGTTTTTCATCCGTCTGCAGCAGCTTGTCCATAGTGCTCGCCGGGCTCTGCGGAGGTCCTTCGGCGTAGTAGTGGTGCGTCAGTAGCTTAAGATCGGCTCCTTCATCGATAGCGAACTGCGTCAGCCAGTCAGTGCTACGGGCAACGTCGGGGCCCGCCAGTGGGACATTGGGCAGCCGGGCGCGCAACGCCGACTTGTAAGAGCGATATTCGCGCAAGTAATCCGCATAACTGTATCCTTTGGCTCGATGTGCCTCACCAGCGGCAAACAGGTCCGGTTCATTGCCAATTTCGATCGCCAACAATCTGCTACCGGCGGCTGCGACCACACTTTGTGCTTCCTCGACGGCGTTATTCATGTTCCGGCTGCCGAGGTTTACTCCCCAAATCAGCTGCCAGCCAGTAGCCTCCAGAAATGCGCCGAGGTCGCGGATTTGCGACTCATTGACCACGGGGCTTTTCGGAGAAGCGTCAGGAGCGCCATCTTTTGAATATGTGGAGTAGTCAGAGGTGTTTCCTCCGATCCGGATGACGCCCGAGGTCCCCAGATTCTTGACGAGTTGCACGTAGACAGTGTTCGTCGCGCTCAACAATCCGGGCCGCGCTACCGAGGAGATTTCATAACCAAGTCCCATGAATCCGCTGGGAATCACCCCAGCGACTTTACGCGGATCAATGCGCAGAGAAATGGATTGAGGCGCGGCCAGACCGCTTATGAGGCTGGATCGACTCGCGCCGCAGGCGGCAGCTACACACGCGGACGAAGCTAGAAATCTGCGGCGATCCACAAAAAGCCCTCCGGAAGCAATCTGAATTTCTGAAACTCCGCGCCTACTGCGATGGCTTGGGAATCGGTTTGCCCGCCGCCACCGGTCGCCCAAAATTGGGTGTCCCGTCGGGGTTCCAGGTGAAGGGTTGGGCGCGCGGCGATCTCTTCGCGCCGCAACCTTCTCCGGGCGCTGAATTGGCATGATAGAGAATCCAATCCTGTTTGCCGTCGGGCGATTTAAAGAATGTGTTGTGACCGGGTCCGTATACCAAGTCTTCCGGCGACTCCCAGAAAACTGGCGTTTCCGTCTTCGTCCAAGATGACGGGTCAAGCAGGTCGCTGTCCGCATTGGCTATAACCATGCCCAACTCGTAGTAGTCCGTCCAACAGCCGCTCGCAGAGTAAATCAGGATAATCTTCCCATTGTGCTGCAGAATCTCAGGGCCTTCGTTTACGTCGACATGAGGTACTCTATCGATTCGATTCTTTACGGTGAGATCACCCACCTTTTCCCACGGATATTGCGGTGTCGATATGACCACTGGTTTGCTGCCCAGTGTCCATGGATTCGCTAGTTTCGCGATCAATATCTTCTGCACGCCGTTGGAGTGGCCGGTCCAGCCCGACCATACCGCATACATCTTGCCGCCGTTTTCAAACACCGATGGGTCAATGGCCCACAGATCCTCAGGGCCGCTCAACTTGCCCTTTATCTCCCATGTCCCATCGAGCGGGTCAGTTGAGGTATTTTCTAGGACCCACACGCGGTGAGATTCGTTATCTCCCGCATCCGCAGCAAAATAGATGTACCACTTTCCTTGAAGCAGATGGAGCTCGGGCGCCCAGATCTCATGAGAGTAGGGGCCACTCAGTGGAGGCGTCCACACGATCTTCTTCTCAGCCTGTTTCAACTCAGTGATGTCCCGCGTCTTCCAGATCGTGAGATTCTTACCGGTTGTATTCATGTAGTAGTAATAGCCGTTGCGTGAAGTTACCCAGGGATCAGCGCCGCTCGGCAACAGCGGATTCGTAAATGTTGATGAAGCCTGCTGGCCGCCGACGAGCCCGGGCGCTGCCAGGAAGAGTCCGAAAGCAACAGCGATCGCTGCACTGCTTGCAGATAACTGCTTCCAATTCGGCGATCTTGAAGCTATGAGTTTTGTGAGCATAACTCGAACCGGACTATCGCACCTCAGCATCGCTATCCGAGCTTAACTCAGCACACCAGCGATGTGGACTAGTCCACCTGCACCATCTATTGGAGTGGAATGACTGGCCAGGAAACATAGCAGGAGTGTTGCGGCGATGATGTCGCGCGATGTTCGATCGATGGAAGGATTGAGCATCGGAACTCAAGCGAGCTGGCTCAGCGTCCCGAGTCTTGATGGTCTACTGCTGACCTTTAGCCGCGGATGAAGCGGCGTTCGCGGTATCCAGCTTGCGCCAGTCTTCTACTTCTTTCGCTTTCGCCTGATCGGCTGCCTGCCTGAGATCCTGGTATTTCAGCACAGCCGCGTGAGCGTCCGTTGTCTTTCCCAAGTGCCGGTATTCCTGCGAGAGTTCATACCATGCGCGCCGCTGCATTTCCCCAGTTAGGTTTGTCGCGCGCTGAAATGCCTTGAGAGCTTCCTCGTGCCTTCCTTCGGCCGCCAGTGCGCGGCCAAGATAGTAGTCTGCTCCGGTAGCGTTGTTGTAGATCTTGACGACTTGCTCGAGAAGCGCAATGGCGTCATGCTCCTGCCCGCTATCGACCTCTGCACTACCCAGGTTGTACATCGCGATGGGATTGCCCGGCGTCAGCTTGAGCTGTTCCGCAAAGGCCTTCGCCGCCTGGTCTGCATGTCCTAGCTGCCGGTATTCCCAGCCTATCCCTTCGTAGAGATCAGCCTCTTTCGGCGCGAGGGTGATCGCTTTCTGATATTCCTCGATTGCCCCATTGTGATCGAGCGCCTGCGCATCAATGGCCGCATTCAGCCGGTGCAACCGCCAGGATCCCGGATCCAGCTTGTATAGCTCAGCATAGCTCTGTTTTGCAGCCGTCAGATGAGCTTGCACGCGGTAGTCCAGGATGTTTTCATCGCCGGGCGCCAACTCAGCGGCGCGATCCAGGGACTCCGCAGCCTTGTCGGGATGACCGGTATTCATTTCGACGATGCCCAGCCAGGTCAATGCCTGGGTATTCTTTGGATCCTCTTCAAGGGCGCGTTGCAGATCAGCGATCGCGTCTTCTCCGTGGCTGCTCTGATACTCGGCAATCCCGAGGAAGAGATGTGCGCCCGTTGAAGTGGGATCAAGCTCCAGCGACTTCCGGATAGAGGCGATCGCGTCCAGCAGCTTACCTTGCTTTAGTTCCGCAAGTCCCATATCCAAATAGGCCGGAGCGAATCCCGGATCAAGCTCGGTTGCTTTGCGAAATGTCGCTTCGGCAGCCGACGAGTCGCCGGCGTGCATCTCCTGCGCTCCCTGACGAAACAGAGACTGCAACTGCTCAGGAGCAGCACTCTGAGCGAGCGCTTCCGCTTGCAATCCAAACACTAAAAGAATCGCGCAATATCCGAAGCCGATGAGCCGCATAATACTGGACCCAAAGTAGAGGAGAGAGATAGCAAAGTCAACGCGGGTCGCGCTGTCACCTGCATCCTCAATGGGCGCTCGCGTAGCGCCAAAGAAATTCCGAGAAAGCACTGGAAAAGATAGCAGAGGGGTGGAGGCTTTACCCCTCTGCTATAGCTTCAGAAGAAGCCCAACAATTAGTCGGCACAAGATAACCAATCAGAAGTTGATTCTTCCCGTAACTTGAATCGCACGAGGCGAGTTCGCTGTATAGGTAGGTATCCCGTAGGCGAAATCCGCGGGATTAGTGTCCGGCGCACCGAAGAGATGCCGGTTGAAGCCGTTGAGAAATTCAAACTTCAGCTGAAAGACCAACCTTTCGTGAATTGGCGTGTCCTTGAGCACGCTGAAATCTTCGTTCGCCCACATCGGCATCCGCACGTTCGTCACTCTTGGCGTGTCGCCCAGGGTGTAGGGGACGGGCGAGCCAGGGGGTAAAGCATTGACTGCCGCTACCTGATCAATAAAGGCGGGTCTCGCTCCTCCCGATGTGTATGCCAGCGCGGTACTGGTGTTCGCGGCGTTGAAGAAGCTATTGACGGTCGGATCGCTGCCTTGTGTAGCATTGAACGGATCAATGTTTTTCCATCCGCTTCGGTACACCGCGCTCTTTATCGGAACGGCCGGAACGAGGTCGTAGCGGGTCGAATTCTGCCATCCCGGAATACCCTGCGTGCAGCAGAAAGCGAGCGGCTGCCCATCCTGGTAGCGGAGAATCGTTCCAATCTGCCAGCCTCCCAGCGCATAGCTTGCCGGACCATGATTGAGGAACTGCTGGCCGCGGCCGAGGGGCAGCTGGTACACACCGCTGAGCACAAACGTGTTTGGTATGTCCTGGACGCTGATCGCTTTCTCCTCGTGAAGATTATCGGGATTCTGCACCTGCGGCTGGCCGGGATTGGTGTTTGGCAGCGCACTGTCAGTGTCGTTTATGTTTTTTGACCATGTGTAAGAAACCTGCAAGCTCAAGCCATTCCGGAACTGCCTGGAGAGCGAGACCAGCAGGGCATTGTAGCTCGAATGGCCTGTGGCCTGTAGGCAGCAACCCGAGTCGATATAGTCGTATTGCGGGAAAGGCCGAAGGGCCCGCTGAATCTGTGCTCCATTGCCCCAGAGGTTGTAGAAACCGGGGAATGGAGTTGCGATTCCGTAGGGGTTGTTAAGCGTGTTTG
>Ga0210391_10000200_pt1 | contig 71349 bp, 62 predicted proteins | sample IncBWC12OmetaG_FD_160573 | JGI IMG/M metagenome (GOLD analysis project Ga0210391, IMG submission 160573) | Forest soil microbial communities from Barre Woods Harvard Forest LTER site, Petersham, Massachusetts, United States - Inc-BW-C-12-O ...
CGAAACGAGATTAAGTAAGAGGTAAGAGGCAGCGATGGGACTGAAGAGCTTTAATCCATATACGGCTTCGCGGCGGTTTATCACCGTCGTGGACAAGAGCCACATCACCAAGCAAGAGCCGGAAAAGTCTCTGCTCGAGCCGAAGAAGCGCTCTGGCGGAAGAAACAACCACGGCGAAATCGTGGTCTGGCATCGCGGCGGTGGCCACAAAAAGCAGTACCGCAAAGTGGATTTTCGCCGCGACAAGCTCGGCATTCCGGCGAAAGTGGCGGCCATCGAGTACGACCCGAACCGCAGCGCGAATCTTGCGCTTTTGCACTACGCCGACGGCGACAAGCGCTACATCTTGCACCCGGTGGGGCTCGAGGTGGGCGCAACCGTTTCAACCGGCGAAGGCGCGGACATTCTTCCGGGCAATGCGCTGCAGATCAAGCACATTCCTCCCGGCACGATGGTTCATAACCTTGAGCTGAATCCGGGCCGCGGCGGACAGGTGGTTCGCTCGGCGGGCGGCTCGGCGCAGCTTTTGAGCAAGGAAGGCGAAATCGCTCTGGTAAAGCTGCCTTCCGGTGAAGTCCGCAAGTTTTCGCTGGATTGCATGGCGACGGTTGGGCAAGTTGGCAATCTCGACCATGAGAATGAGACTTTCGGCAAGGCGGGCCGCACGCGCTGGCGCGGTATCAAGCCAACGGTTCGCGGCGTAGCGATGAACCCCGTGGATCATCCGCACGGTGGTGGTGAAGGCAAGGTGAAGGGCAACCACCCGCAAACGCCGTGGGCTTTCCCGACGCTGGGCAAGAAGACGCGCAACAACAAGCGTACCGACCGCAACATCGTCGAGAGAAGGAAGTAAGGGACAGATTCGAACAAGCGTGACGCAGCAAACGCTGGAAGCTGGGCCCTGATGGCAGAGCGGCCTGGTGAGAGCAAACGCGATGAGAGCAACACGAACGACACGATCGGCGGGACGGCGGACATCGTTAGGAAGAGCGGCGGCAAAGCGCTCGGCCCGGCCCGCCAAGCCAGCCACGAAGCGCGCAGCGGCGAAGAGCACGAAGCCGGTGCGGCCAACCGGGAAAGTGGTGGTACCGCCGCCGGAGCCGGTGCTGTACAAGCTGTGCAAGCCGGGCTGGGCGGTGATTGTAGAGCGGATTCCGAACGCGCAAGGCACGCGGTTTGTGTGCCCGTTTTGCCCGAAGTCGCACCGCGTTCCGGGGCCTGTGAGGGGATTCAAGAAGATGCGGCGCGCGCCGTGGGGCCGCCTGCGCCGGGTGGAGGAATAGGGAATCAATGGCACGCTCACTGAAAAAAGGGCCGTTTGTAGACGGCCACCTGCGTGAAAAGGTCGAAGGACTCAACACGCGGAATGAAAAGAAAGTGGTAAAGACCTGGTCGCGGCGCTCGACGATTGTGCCGGAAATGATCGGGCACACCATTGCCGTGCACAACGGAAAGAAATTCATCCCCGTATATGTGACCGAGCAGATGATCGGGCACAAGCTGGGCGAATTTTCGCCGACGCGCACCTTCAAAGGTCACGCCGTCAAGGCCGCGCTCGAGCGGGCTGCAGGCGCGGCTCCGGCAGGTGGCGCAGCGCCAGCAGGAGCACCAGCGGGAGGCGGCGCGGCTCCCGCGCCGAAGGCATAAGTTATGGCTGACCTACAGACACAAACCGCCGGTACGATTGAAGCGCACGCGCTCGCAAGGCATGTGCGGATGTCGCCGCAGAAGGCGCGTCTCGTGATGGACTTGATTCGCGGCGCAAGGGCGCAAGACGCTTTGCAGACTCTTCGCTACACGCCGAAACGCGCAGGAAAGCATATCGAAAAAGTGTTGCGCAGCGCGATCGCCAACGCCGAGCGTAAGGCCGAGGATTCCGGCTCGCCGCTCGATGTCGATCAACTGTATGTTTCCACCTGCTTTGTGAACGAAGGCGCTCGCTGGAAGAGGATACGCCCGGCGCCGATGGGCCGCGCGTTCCGTTATCAGAAGCGCACCGCACATCTGTGGGTCGGCGTTGCCGAGCATCACGTTGCCGCTGCCGAACGCGTGGCGTCCAACCTGGCCGAAGCGGAATCGCAGAAGGGCGCACGCGGAACGATTCGGCGCGTGAGGAAAGCCTTGACCGGAAAGCGCACGCCTTCGAAAAAGGGGAAGAAGTAATGGGACAGAAGACACACCCTTACGGGTTTCGCCTGGGCTACAACAAGCCGTGGAAATCGCGCTGGTATGCCGACCGCGACTACGCCGATCTCCTTCACGAAGATGTGAAGCTGCGTCGCGAGCTGAAAGACAAGCTCAAAAGCGCCGGCATCAGCTCGATCGATATCGAACGCGCCGCCAACAAGCTCGTTGTGCGCATCTACACGGCGCGGCCGGGCATCATCATCGGCCGCAAGGGCGCGGAAATCGACAAGCTCAAGCAGGAAGTGCAGAAGCGCACCAAGCGCGAAGTACATATCGATATCCAGGAAGTGCATCGCCCGGAACTCGACGCGCAGCTGGTTGCCGAATCAATTGCCTTGCAGCTTGAAAAGCGCGTGGCCTTTCGCCGCGCGATGCGCAAGGCGGTGGACTCTGCTCTCCGGTTTGGCTGCAAGGGTATCAAAGTTCGCGTTGCAGGCCGTTTAAACGGCGCGGAAATCGCCCGCAAGGAATGGTATTTGCAGGGCCGTCTGCCGCTGCAAACGCTGCGCGCGGACATCGACTACGGCACCGCCGAAGCGCAAACCACATACGGCGTGATTGGCGTGAAGTGCTGGGTCTATCAAGGCGAAAACGTGCCGAAGCGCGCTTCAAAGATTCAGAAAGAGCGCGACGCAGTCGCGGCAGCGTGAAAACTCAAACCAGCCGCCCAGCGGCTTCTGAGATTAGGGAAGCGAGAACACAGCGATGTTGATGCCGAAGAAAGTGAAGTACAGAAAGCAGATGCGCGGCAGGCGCACAGGAAAAGCCTGGCGCGGCGGCGATCTCGCTTTCGGCGATTACGGACTGAAAGCCATGGAAGCGGCGTGGATCACCGACCGCCAGATCGAAGCTTCGCGTGTCGCCATCACGCGCTTTATCAAGCGCGGCGGCAAACTCTGGATCCGGATTTTTCCGGATAAGCCTTTCACCAAGAAGCCGGCGGAAACCCGCATGGGCAAGGGCAAAGGCGCACCGGAAAAGTGGGTGGCAGTCGTGAAGCCGGGACGCATCATGTTTGAAATGTCCGGCGTGGACGAAGCCACCGCCAAGGAAGCCATGGGACTAGCGGCGCACAAGCTGCCGATTCCCACGAAATTTATTACTCGCGCAGGGAGCTTGTAATTATGCCAAAGCGCATTGAAAAAATTCGCGAAGCGGGCGTCAACGAGCTCGAAGCGCAGCAAAAAGAGCTTACCGAGCAGATTTTCCGGCTGAAGTTCCAGCTTTCGACCGGCCAGGCGGAAGCGCTGAAACGCCTCCGGGAATCGAAAAAAGACTTGGCGCGCGTGAAGACCCTTCTTCGCGCCCAGGAAATCGCGGCGGAAGCGAAGTCCGAAGCAGCAGGGAAGGCGTAATGACAACCGAAACACCAGCGGCAGCAGCACCGAAGACCGAGACACGCGGCGAGCGCACCATCCTCACCGGCAAAGTCACCAGCGCAAAGATGGAAAAGACCATCGTCGTGGAAGTCACGCGCCTGGTGCAGCACCCCAAGTATCACCGCGTGGTGCGCATCTCGAAGAAATTTTACGCCCACGATGAACTGCGTGCGGCGAAACAGGGCGACACGGTGAGGATTGTGGCTTCGCGGCCGCTTTCCCGCCTGAAGCGCTGGCGGCTGAAGGAAGTGCTGACGCGGAACGCGTCGGCCCAGTAGCGGGACAGGGGAGCACACCGATGATTCAGATGCGAACCTGGCTGACGGTAGCCGACAATTCCGGCGCGCGGAAGCTGATGTGCATTATGCCTGTAGGTGGCGACGCCGGACTCCAAGCCGGACTCGGCGATGTCATCACCGCGTCGGTAAAGGAAGCGACACCCGAGAGCCAGGTAAAAAAGGGCACGGTCGTCAAAGCCGTGATTGTTCGGATGCGGAAAGAGCGGCGCCGCAAGGATGGCACGTACATCCGGTTTGACGATAATGCCGCGGTTTTGATCAATGATGCGGGCGAACCCGTGGGAACGCGCGTGTTTGGCCCGGTAGCAAGAGAGCTGCGCGATAAAAAATTCTCCAAGATTGTTTCGCTGGCTCCGGAGGTTTGGTAAGCAATGACACTGCGACATGAAAGAATCGAGCGGCACACCATCGGTATCCGCAAGGGCGACCAGGTGAAAATTATCGCCGGACGCGATGCGGGCAAGACCGGCCGGGTGCTCTCGATCAACGCGAAGAAGAATACCTTGGTGGTCGAGCATGCTTCGATCATCAAGCGCCACACGCGGCCGAACCCGGGCAAGAACATCAAGGGCGGCATCGTCGAAAAGGAAGGCCCGGTCAACGTTTCAAATGTGATGATTGTTTGCTCCAGTTGCGGCAAGCATGCGCGCATGGGGCACAACATCCTTCCGGATGGAACGAAGGTGCGTGCCTGCCGCCGTTGCGGCACGACCCTGGATAAGTAGTTTTTTTAGTAAAGGACAAGGCAGAAGAGAGAAATGAAGACGCGACTACACGAAAAATACAGCAGCGAAACGGTGCCGGCCCTGATGAAGCGCTTTGGCTGGGAAAACAAGATGGCCGTTCCGAGACTGCAGAAGATCACGGTGAATATCGGCCTTGGCGAAGCCAGCCAGAACGCCAAGTTGCTGGATACTGCCGCGGTCGAGCTCGGCCAGATCACCGGACAAAAGGCCATCATCACGCGCGCCAAGAAATCGATCGCCAACTTCAAAATCCGCAAAGGCATGCCCATCGGCTGCGCCGTGACCCTGCGCGGAGAAAAGATGTACGAATTTCTGGACCGGCTCTGCAATGTAGTTCTGCCGCGCGTCCGCGATTTCCGCGGGCTGCCTTCGCACGCTTTCGATGGCCGCGGCAACTATACTCTGGGCCTGAAAGATCAGCTCGTGTTTCCCGAAATCGATTACACGCGCGTGGACAAGATCAAGGGCATGAACGTCACGCTGACAACGACCGCAAAGAACGACGAGGAAGGCCGCGAGCTTCTCAAAGGTCTCGGAGTTCCCCTGCGCGTTCCTGGAGGAGCGCAATAAATGGCACGCCTGGCAAAAATCGCAAAGACACATAAGAAACCGAAATTCAAAGTGCGCGTTCGCAACCGCTGCCGCGTCTGCGGCCGCGCTCGCGCCTACATTCGCAAGTTCCAGATGTGCAGAATCTGTTTCCGCGGTATGGCGCTCAAGGGAGAAATTCCCGGCGTCGTGAAGGCAAGCTGGTAGTCGCCGCGGCCAGCGGCGCATTACAGGAGAAACGATGCAAACGGATCCCATCGCCGATTTTTTGACGCGCATTCGCAACGCCGCGGCTGCCAAGCACCAGCGCGTGGACGTGCCGGCGTCGAAGCTCAAAGCGGAAATCGCCCGCATTCTGAAGGAAGAAGGCTATATCTCGACCTTTAAAATGGTCGACGAGAACAAGACGCGCAAAATGCTCCGCGTGTTCCTGAAATATACTCCGGACCGGCGCAGCGTCATCTCCGGCGTGAAGCGCATTTCGCGCCCCGGCTCGCGCCGCTACCTCGGAGCTACCGATATCCGCCCTGTCGTTGGCGGCCTGGGCATCAACATTTTAACGACGCCAAAAGGCCTGATGAGCGGACGCAGCGCTCGCAAGGCCAAAGTAGGCGGCGAAATTCTTTGCGAGGTCTGGTAATCGTTGTGCAGGGGCGGGCTTGCCCCGCCCGGTTAGAGGCAAGCTGGAAACGATTCGAGTTTTCGGAGCTAAGGACGAACAGATGTCACGTATCGGACGCAAACCAATTCCCGTTCCCGCAGGCGTGAAGATCGCTTTGCAGAGCGGACAAGTCGATGTGCAGGGCCCCAAGGGCAAGCTCACCGTCCCGCTGCCGCACGGCATCACGTTTGAACAAAAAGACGGCGTGCTCACGGCTCTTCGCGACACCGAAGAGCACCGCGCGCTTCACGGTCTCGCGCGCGCTCTTGTGGCCAACGCGGTTCATGGCGTCACGCAGGGTTTCAAGAAGGATTTGGACATCGTTGGCGTAGGGTACCGCGCCGAGCTCAAGGGCAAAATCGTGGCCTTCGCTCTCGGCAAGTCGCACCCCATCGAGTTTCCGGTTCCGGAAGGAATCCAGATCACGGTGGACAAGCAGACGCACATTGTCGTCAGTGGCGCGGACAAAGGCAAGGTCGGGCAAGTCGCCGCCGATATGCGCGCCCTCCGTCCGCCCGATCCGTACAAACAGAAGGGTGTGCGCATTACCGGCGAACGTTTGAAGAAGAAGGCCGGCAAAGCTGGCGCAAAGGCCGGCGGAACCGCCTAGTTTTTTGGCCGCCTGGCGGCCAGAGGTATCGAGGAGAAGAAACAGTGGCATCGGCAAGAGTTCGCAAGCTATCGAAAAATCTCCACCGCCTGCGCGTTCACGAACGCGTTCGTCAGCGCGTCGAAGGCACCACCGAGCGCCCGCGTCTGTGCGTCTACCGTTCGCTGGGACACATTTACGCGCAGGTCATCGACGACCGCACCGGAAAAACCCTGGTCTCGGCCAGTTCCGTGGACGGCGAAACGAAGAAGAATCTGAAGGGTGGCGGAAACATCGCGGCAGCCAAAGTGATTGGCAAGACCATCGCCGATCGCGCCAAGGCTGCCGGAGTGGCTAAAGTAGTGTTCGACCGCGGCGGGTACAAGTATCACGGCCGCGTCAAGGCGCTCGCCGACGCGGCGCGGGAAGCGGGGTTACAGTTCTAAGCCTATGTCGAAGCAAATTTTGCGAGACAGTTTAGCGGTACGCAGGCTGCTGGAGGTGAATCCGTCTGATTTGAAGGACGACGTCATCGCCATCAACCGCGTCACCAAAGTCGTAAAGGGCGGCAAGAATCTGAGCTTTTCGGCGCTCGTGGTTGTCGGCGACAGCCACGGCCACGCCGGCTTTGGCATGGGGAAAGCGCGCGAAGTTCCCATGGCCATCAAGAAAGCCATCGAGCAGGCGAAAAAGAACCTGATCAAGCTGAACTTGAAGGGCACAACGATTCCGCACCAGGTGCTCGGACGCTACGGCTCGGCGCAGGTGTTGCTGAAGCCCGCACCGGATGGGACCGGCGTGATCGCCGGGGGCCCCGTGCGCAAGGTGATGCAAGTGGCGGGAATTAGCAATGTGCTCACAAAGTCCTTGGGCACTTCGAATCCGCACAACGTGGTAAAGGCGACGTTTGCCGCGCTGCTTGGTCTGAAGGACGCAGCGCAAGTCGCCGAGACGCGTTCCAAAACAATCGACGAAATCAGTGGCCGGTATCAAAAAGCGGCCGCAGGTGAGAACAGCTAATGGCTGCTAAGAAAACATCAAGCGAAGAAAGAATTGGCAAAGGCAAGGGCGGCAAGGTCAAGGTGAAGTGGGTCGTCAGCTTCATCAGCTGCACCGATGACATGCGCCAGACCATTCGCGGCCTCGGGCTGCGCAGAATGCATCAGGTTGTTGAGCGCGAGGACACGCCGGCGGTGCGCGGCATGATCCACAAAGTGCGTCACCTAGTGGAAGTGGTGGAGTAGAGCGATGGCGAAAAAGGTTTCCCGCGGCCAGAAAGCCGCCAAGAAAACGGGGCACGCGAAACAGGCGTACAGCCTGTCCAATTTGAAGCCGCCAAAGGGTTCGCGGCACCGCAAGGTGCGCGTCGGCCGCGGCATGGGCTCGAAACTGGGGAAAACCTCCGGTTCCGGCGACAAGGGACAGAAATCCCGCCGCGGCTATTCGCGCCGGCGCGGATTTGAGGGCGGCCAGATGCCGCTGCATCGCCGCATGCCGAAACGGGGATTTCACAATCTGTTTGGCGTGACGTATTCGGTCGTGAATCTGGAGGAACTGAACGTTTTTCCGGAAAATGAAACCGTCACGCCCGATTTGCTTCGCGCGCACGGTTTTGTGCGCCGCGCCACGGACCCCATCAAGGTTCTGGGCGACGGCGAACTGAAGACCAAGCTGGCCATTCATGCGCATGCCTTCAGCGCATCGGCCAAGGACAAGATCACCAAGGCCGGCGGCACATTCGAGGTTGTAGCGTAGGTTGGTAGCGCAGCGTAAAGTCGTCTTGTAACGGGGAATCGCAAGGTAAACGTATGAAACGATTCGTCGAAGCTCTCCAGAACATGTTCCGCATTCCGGATTTGCGGAACCGCGTCTTGTTCACGCTGGCGCTGCTCACCGTGTACCGCATCGGCGCGCACATTCCGACGCCTGGCATCAACGCAGACGTACTCGCGGAGATGTTCAAGCAGGCGCAGGGTTCAGTTCTGGGCATTTTCGATCTTTTCAGCGGCGGCAGTTTCCGCAAGCTCACGATTTTCGCCCTGGGCATCATGCCGTACATCACCGCCTCCATCATTCTGCAGTTGATGCAGGTGGTTTTTCCGTATCTCGAGCGGCTGCAAAAAGAAGGCGAACTGGGACGCCGCAAGATCACGCAGTACACGCGCTATCTGACCATCGTCCTCAGCATCATCCAGTCCCTGACGATCGCCGAGACGCTCGAAGCCACGAATATGAGCGGTCAGTCGCTTGTGTATCACCCGGGTCTGGGCTTCATCTTGATGACCATCCTGACGCTCACGACCGGTTCGGCGTTCATCATGTGGCTCGGTGAGCAGATTAGCGAGCGCGGCATTGGCAACGGGATGTCGCTCATCATTTTCGTCGGCATTGTAGTGGGCTTGCCGCACGCCGTCGATGACCTGTACATCAAGGCCAAGACGGCGGCCTGGGGGCCGTTCACCGGGCTGGCGCTGATCTTCCTGGTTGCTCTGATGGTCGCCATCGTGGCGTTTATTGTGTTTGTGGAGGGCGGTCAGCGCCGAATCCCCGTGCAGTACGCCAAGCGCGTCATTGGCCGCCGCGTCATGGGCGGGCAATCTTCCTACTTGCCGCTGCGCGTCAATTCCGGCGGCGTGATTCCGCCGATTTTCGCGAGTTCGCTGCTGGCGTTTCCGGCGACCGCGGCGCTCATGCTCGGCACCCGGTGGGCGTTTCTGAATACCATCAAGGAACGTCTGGCCTGGGGCGAGCCACTGTACACCGTCGTGTACATCACCATGATCTTGTTGTTCTCGTTCTTCTACGTTGGGATTGTTTTCAATCCCACAGAGCTTGCCGACAACATGCGCAAGAACGGCGGGTTCATTCCGGGCATCCGGCCGGGCCGCAACACCTCCGAACATGTCAGCAAGATTCTGAAGCGCCTGACGTTCATCGGCGCGGTGTATCTGGCCATCGTTTGTTTGCTTCCGGAATGGATGATTGCGGGCATTCACCTCGACCATCTCGGATGGGGCATCGGTTCGTGGTTCGATCGCCACTTCCCCGTTTGGTTCCTGAAGGGTTTGGGCGTGCAGTTTTATTTCGGCGGCACGTCCCTCTTGATCGTCGTCGGCGTGGCCATGGATACCGTGCAGCAGCTCGAAGCGCAGCTGGTCATGCGCAACTACGAAGGATTTGCTAGAAAGGGCCGGTTGCGCGGCCGGCGGTAAATCATGGCGGCGAGCCCAGCGGTGCCGGAAAATCGGCCCCCGGAAGAGCTCAATCGCGCCGTGATTTTACTCGGGCCTCCGGGCGCGGGGAAAGGCACGCAGGCGAAAAAGCTTGCGGCCAAGTACTCTGTGCCGCACCTTTCAACGGGCGACATGCTCCGGGAGCACGTGGCCCAAGGCACGCCGCTCGGGGTTAAGGCCAAGCCGATTATGGAGCGCGGCGAGCTTGTGCCGGATTCGCTGGTGCTCAAGATCGTGGCGGCTCGCATCGAACGGCCCGATTGCGCGCACGGTTTTGTGTTCGACGGGTTTCCGCGAACCGTCGCTCAGGCGCAGTACCTGGGCGAGTTGTTGAAGCAGCATGGATTTCGGCGGCCGTTTGTGATTCACCTGGTTGTAGATACGGCCCTGATTCTCCGGCGCATCACCGGCCGGCGGACATGTAAGACGGGGGGCGAGATTTATAATCTCTTCGAGCGCCCGCCGAAGGTCGAAGGGCGCTGCGACAACGACGGCGGGGAATTGTTCCAGCGGCCGGACGACCGGGAAGAAATTGTAGCGCCGCGGCTGCACGCGTATCACAAGCAGACCGAGCCGCTGGTTGCGTACTACCGGAGGCTGGGCTTGCTTCACGAGGTGGACGCCTCGAAAAGCGTGGAAGAAGTCGAGCAGCAGGTTTGCAAGACTCTGCACCACGCGCGCAGCAAGCATTAGTCAGCCCGGGAAGGGCCGCTAGTAGAAACGATGGCGATTCATCTGCGCAGTGCCGAAGAGCTGGAAAAGATGCACCGCGCCGGGCTTGTCGTGCATGAGACTTTGACGGCGCTCCGCGACATGGTGCGGCCGGGGCTGACGACGATGGACCTCGAGAGGTTTGCCGAGGAAAAAATCGCCGGGAAGCCCGGTAAAGCGGCGTTCAAGGGGTACCGCGGTTATCCTTGTTCGCTGTGCACTTCGGTGAACAGCGAGATCGTTCACGGGATTCCGTCGCCGAAACGCAAATTGCGCGAAGGCGATATCGTCTCGATCGACTTCGGGATGGAAGTGGACGGGTATTTCGCGGATTCGGCGGTCACCGTTCCGGTCGGGCAGATTCGGCCGGAAGTGAAGAAGCTGCTGGATGTAACCCGCGAATCGCTGGACCGCGCGATCGACAAGATGCGGGCCGGCAACCGGCTCGGCGATGTCGGCCACGCGGTGCAAAGCTGGGTCGAGCAGCACGGGTATTCGGTGGTGCGAGAGTTTGTCGGGCATGGCATCGGAACGAAGATGCACGACGAACCCAACCTGCCGAACTACGGCGAAGAAGGACGAGGCGCCAGGCTGCAGGAAGGCATGGTCATCGCCGTCGAGCCGATGGTCAACGCAGGGCGCCCGGAAGTTCGCATGCGCGACGAGTGGGTGGCAGAAACAGCTGACGGCAGCCCGTCAGCCCACTTTGAGCACACGGTAGCGGTCACGGCGAACGGCCCCTGGATCCTGACGCGCCCGAAAGATGCGACCGGCCCGTCCTGGTGAGGAGCGGCGCCCTCAAAAAGGGTTGTAGTGGCGCAGTGTGCTGCGCCGAAAGCGGCAAGGTAGGACACAGCGACTGGGTTTTAACCCAACGCTGGTAACGCAGGAGACTATGGCGAGACCCATTCGCGAGAAGAAAGAAAAGGGCGACTCCGGCAATCCCAAAGAGGACGCCATCGAAGTCATGGCCACGGTGATAGAGCCGCTGCCCAACGCAATGTTTCGCGTGGAGCTCGAAAACAAGCATCAAGTGCTGGCGCACGTTTCCGGCAAGATGCGCAAGAACTTTATCCGCATCCTCGCCGGAGACAAGGTAGCGGTTGAACTTTCGCCCTACGATCTAACGAGAGGCCGGATCGTCTACCGCTACAAGTAGTGGCGGGTCTCTAAACCCGCGGTTTGGGGTCTGCGACTTTAGAAGGGGCTGCTTCATCTAATGCCCCTGGTTTCCAGGGCACGCCTTCCGAGGCGGGCCGCTGGCCGCCAAGAACGGCCGGAATGAGGAAAAGAGAATGAAAGTAAGGGCATCGGTAAAAAAGATTTGTGACAAATGCAAAGTGATTCACCGGCGTGGCGTGGTGCGGGTCATCTGCACCAATCCGAAGCACAAGCAGCGCCAGGGTTAAGGAGACAGAATGGCACGCATCGCAGGTGTAGACCTTCCGCCGCAGAAGCGCCTTTGGGTCGGACTGACTTCGATCTATGGCATCGGGCAGGAGCGCGCGAAAAAGCTCGCCGCCAAGGCCGGCGTCGATCACACGAAGAAGATCCGCGACTTGACGGAAGACGAAGTGAATCATCTCCGCCAGGAAATTGAAAAAGAAGGCCGCGTGGAAGGCGATCTCCGCAAGGAGATCCAGATGAACATCCGCAGGCTGATCGAAATTCAGGCATACCGCGGAATTCGTCATCGCCGGAATCTTCCGGTGCGCGGACAACGCACGCACACAAACGCACGCACGAGAAAAGGTCCGCGTCGCGGCGCAGTGGCGGCAAAGAAGAAGGTCACCGGCAAGAAGGGCTAACGGTTTTGCTTCTCGTGGCGCAGCATGCTGCGCCACGAGAAAGGCAAGATTTCAGATTCAGGGAAATACGAAACGGAGTGAACAGTGGCAAAAGAACAAAAAGGCGCGGTGCCGGACGCAACAGCAGCACCGGGGAAACCGGCGGCGGCAACAAAGCGCAAGAAAGAATTCAAGAAGAAGCGCGAACGGCGCGTCGTGCCCCACGGCATCGTTTATGTGGCGGCGACGTTTAACAACACGCAGATCACCATCTCGGATACGGACGGTCGGGTGATGTGCTGGTCCTCGGCGGGAGCCATCGGTTTCAAGGGTTCGCGCAAGGGCACGCCGTACGCCGCGCAGCAGGCTTCGCTCGCTGCCGCCGGCGTGGCGCGCGACCAGTACGGGATGAAGAGCGTGGAAGTGCGCGTGAAAGGGCCCGGCTCGGGACGCGAGTCGGCCGTGCGCGCTCTGGCTGCAGCCGGATTGCACATCGTGCTGATTCGCGACGTGACGCCGATTCCCCACAACGGCTGCCGTCCTCCGAAAAGGCGCCGCGTTTGAGGAACAATTTTATGACGCAAGAGATTCGACGAGACACGCAAGCAGTTTTGTCTCACCAGAGTTTTGGGAAGGGAGAATAGAAGTTGGCAAGACACCGAGATGCAGTCTGCCGCCTGTGCCGCCGGGAAGGGCAGAAACTATTTTTGAAGGGGCTGCGGTGCTTTACCGAGAAGTGCGCGATTGAGAAGCGCAACTTCGTTCCGGGACAGCACGGACAGTCGCGGCGCCCCAAGGTCGCAGGTTACGGCCTGCAGTTACGCGAGAAGCAGAAGGTCAAGCGAACCTACGGATTGCTCGAGAGGCAGTTCCGTTCGTATTTCGAGAAGGCTGTACGGGCCAAGGGTCCCACGGGCGAAAACTTGATCATCACGCTCGAGCGGCGTCTGGACAACGTGGTATGGCGCGCGGGATTGGCGTCGTCGCGTTCGCAGGCGCGCCAGCTCGTCCTGCATGGGCATGTCCGCGTGAACGGGAAGAAGGTCAATATTCCCTCCTATCTCGTCACGATTGGCGAAGAAGTGGCCATCAAGGAAAAGATGCACCAGAACGCCATGGTCCTCGAAGCGCGCAACGTGGCGCAGAGCCAGAGCGCGGTGCCGTGGCTCGAGCAGGACCGCGAGCAGTTCAAGGCGAAAGTCGTGGCATTGCCGAAGCGCGAAGACGTGCAGACGCCGCCGATCAATGAACAGTTGATCGTCGAACTCTACTCGAAGTAAGCCGCGGGCGGTCTCCGTAGACCGCCCTTAAAAGGCTCCGCGCCCGGCGGTACCGGGCAAGCAGTCCGGTTTTAGGCGGCCGATCGTTCGGCGGCCAGAAGGAAGGAACACGATGTGGAAGGGTTTTCAAAAGCCAAAGCGACTTGCATCCGAGCTGGAATCACTGACCGAGAAGTACGGACGGTTTTCCGCGCAGCCGTTTGAGCGCGGCTGGGGCACGACCGTCGGAAACGGGCTGCGGCGCGCGTTGTTGAGCTCGATTGAAGGCGCTGCGATCACCGCCGTGAAAATCGAAGGAGTGCTGCACGAATTTTCCTCGATTCCCGGCGTGGTGGAAGATGCCACCGATATCATCCTGAACTTGAAGCAGGTGCCGATCAAGCTGAACACCGATCTGCCGAAGACGATTTTCTTCAACGTCGATCACCCTGGCCCGGTGACGTCGGCGCAAATCGAAGAAGACGCGGATTTCGCGGTGCTTGACAAGAGCGTGTACATCGCGACGGTCAGCGAAGGCGGCAAGTTGCAGATCGAGATGCGCGTCAAGAATGGCCGCGGCTACGTGGCGGCGGACCGCAACTACGATGAAGACCTGCCGATCGGCTACATCCCGGTCGACTCCGTCCACTCCCCGGTTCGCAAGGTCAACTACGCCGTCGAAGCGGCGCGTCTCGGCCAAATGACGGACTACGAGAAGCTGATGATTGAGGTCTGGACCAACGGCGCGATCACGCCGCAAGATTCCATCGGATTGGCTGCGAAGCTGGTGAAGGATCACATGAGCATCTTCATCAACTTCGAGGAACCGACGGATATGCCGGACGTGCCGCAGGAAATCGCCAACGATCCGCGCCTCGAGCATTTGGACCGCTCTGTCGAAGAGCTGGAACTTTCCGTGCGTTCCTACAACTGCTTGAAAAACGCCAACATCCAGACCATCCGCGAACTCGTGCAAAAGAGCGAAAATGAAATGCTGAAGACCAAAAACTTCGGCCGGAAGTCGCTCAACGAGATCAAGGATATACTGACCAAGATGGGCCTCAGCCTGGGCATGAAGTTCGACGAGCACGGCCGCATCATCTGGCCGCCGCTGCCGAGCCAGACGGCTCCGCCGCCCAGCGAAGACACCGTCGGACTGTAAGACGGTCGAGTTTTCGGCACCGAGACGCGTGAGCTGTTAGCTCACAGTTGACAGCCCACAGCCGACAGTTCCGTTGATAGGGAGTCGGCTGTGAGCTTCAACAAAAATTTTTCACGGGCTGCTTGCGAGAGTGGACCGTCTTCAGATAGCAGAAGCTAAAGGGATGGACGATGCGGCATCGTAATTCTGGATCAAAACTTGGACGCAATCCGTCGCACCGTCGCGCGACGCTGCGGAATCTCGTCACCAATCTATTCGAGCACGGTCGGATCACCACCACGCTGACGCGCGCGAAAGCCACGCGGCCCGTAGCGGAAAAGATCATCACGCTCGGCAAGCGCGACACGCTACAATCGCGGCGTCAGGCTGCGGCGTATCTCATGACGCCGGCAGTGACGGCGAAGCTATTCAGCGAGATTGCTCCGAAATTCGCGGACCGGGCCGGCGGCTACACGCGCATCATCCATGCCGGCATCCGGGTCGGCGATGGCGCCAAGGTCGCGATCCTCGAGATCGTCGGCTACGAGCTGAAGAAAAAAGAAAAGAAAGAAAAAACCAAGAAGGAAGAACCCGCCGAAGCGGCCAGTTAAGAGGAACTTCCACTCGACCGGTCTCAACCCGTCATCTGCTCTAAGCCCGTCGCGGCCTGCCGCGGCGGGCGTTGTTTTTTTGGTTTCAGCCCCGAGGTGTGGCTGGCAATCCCCCGTCTCTTCCAAGTGTTTTTCGAGTGGAACGCGCGGTGCCCACTACCCCGACGAGGCTACCTGAGCGCTGTTTCTAAACGAGTTATCCCCCATTCTTGGCCCCGCCGAATCAGAGAGGATCGGCCGACCCCGGGAGTTTCCTCGAATGGGCTCTCGGTCCGTGCCGCGGGAACTCTTTGGATTCCGGGCTTTCCTCTATCGAAGATGTGGTTGTGCGGTTTCACACAGGTGGTTATTGAGTATGTGAGCACACCCCTTGCCGCGCGAATTGATTTGCACAGAAGCCCGACCGTATCCTGAGTGTGTCTAGTAGTTCTAATACTAGGGACGCTTGAGAGCGCGGCTCCCATTCTCAGATGGATGTGAGAGCAGACAGACCGCGCGCAACGTCAGATGCAATGCAGAGAAGTGCGAACGGGGCCCCCACTTGGTGGAAACCCCAATTGGCGTGGAACGCAAGGAGATTATACGGTCATGAAAGCCGCCCTAAAGTTTTTCTCTCTGATGTACTTAATGGCGATTTTGCTGCTTGCCGGCGCTTGCAGCTCGCTGCATACGGGAACGGGTACGGGCACAGGCACAGGTTCGGGCGGGCCATTTACGATCGGCGGAACCATGAGCGGACTCGCTACGGGCGAATCCGCCGTTCTGCAAGATAATGGCGCAAATAACCTCACGGTCAGTGCGAACGGTCCCTTCACGTTCTCGACCTCCATCGCCAGCGGGGGCAACTATGCTGTGACCGTTTTTTCAGCACCGAGTAACCCGTCACAAACCTGCGTCGTGGGTGCTGGCAGTGGCATTGCCACCGCGAATGTCACCGGAGTCACCGTCACCTGCACCACAAACCCCGTCACCGCCACCATCGGTGGCACAGTAGCCGGTCTTGTCGCCAATTCGAGTGTAATCCTGCAGGATAATGGCGGCGACAGCCTGACGATCACCGCGAATGGGTCCTTCACCTTCAAGACCCCCGTCTCCGGCGCAGATGTCTACGCCGTGACGGTGCTTACGCAACCGATCAACCCCAACCAGATTTGCACGGTGACTGGTGGAAGCGGAACGGCCAGCGCGAACGTCACCACCGTCGCGGTAAACTGCGTATTGAGCTTCAGCATTGGCGGCAACGTCAGCGGTGTTGTCGGCACGGGCCTGATCCTTGAAAACAGCAGCGATTCCGAACAGCTCCCCATTAGCCCCGCCAACGGGAATCAGTCATTCACGTTCACAAAGCTAGTTCCCACTGGCACGGCCTATACGGTATCCATCTTTGCGCAGCCCACCGGGCCGACACAGAATTGCGTTGTCACACCTGGCACAGGGAGCGGCACGGCGACCTCTAATGTCACCTCGGTTGCGATTACCTGCCCCGCAGTAACCTATAGCGTCGGCGGAACGGTGGTTGGCCTCGCTGCGCCCAGTGGCACCACCAATGGCCCGCTTACCGACAACAGCTTCGCCTTGCAGAACAACTTGGGTAACACTCTGAACGTAAGCGCCAACGGGGCATTTACGTTTGCCACTCCGGTGGCCCTCAACGACCAGTATCAGGTATCGATATTCACGCCTCCCAGCACCCAGTTCGAGGGCTGCACGACTTGGGACTACAAGGGAGTGGTGACGGCAAACGTCACGAACATTGTGGTCGATTGCGCCCATGACGACTGGACATGGATCGACGGCACAAAAACATCCGGAACAGTCGCCTCGCCTCTGTACGGCACGGTGGCAACATCGACGCCTACTACGCTTCCGAACCCCTATACCAATACTCCTGGAGGGCGATACGGCGCTGCCGGTTGGAGCGACCTCCGTGGAAATCTCTGGATGTTTGGCGGGGAAGGGTGGGAATTGTCAGGGAGCCCCTCGCCATCCACGCTGGATGCGCCAATGAACGACCTTTGGGTATGCCCCGTGTCTGGCGATGTATGCCAGTGGCAGCTGGTCGGCGCGTACGATCCGACGGTCGTCACGCCCGTCCCACCCTGCACAGGTACCACAATTGGCGGGGAGGTTATATGCAACGCGCAAACCGAGAACGAAGGCGGCATATATGGCACTCCAGGTATTCCAGGAGGACGCTACGGCGCGGCCACTTGGACCGATGCGGCAGGCAATCTATGGATGTTCGGTGGCAATGGTAATGCCTCGAGCAGGGGACTGCTCAACGATCTCTGGGAGTTTAATGCCAGTACATACACTGGTGCCTACAATGACATGACGGGCGCACCCTTTACTACCACTCCTGGCCAATGGAGTTGGGTCGGCGGATCCAGCTCCATCAACCAAAAGGGCACTTACACGGGAGCTGCGGGCACACTGCTCCCGGGCGCTCGCGTAAACGCCGTTACCTGGAAGGATAGCTCCGGAAACTTCTGGCTCTTCGGCGGATATGGCTTCGATGGAAGCTCGAACGAAGGATTCCTGAGCGACCTCTGGGAATACACCGGCGGCAACTGGGTCTTTGTGTCCGGCAACCAAACAACCAATGTGAAAGGGGTCTATGGCACAGTGGGAACAGCAGCAACAACCAATTTGCCAGGTGGACGTCAGGAAGCCGTAGGCTGGGCCGATGCCAGTGGAAACCTCTGGCTCTTTGGCGGAGAGGGGCTAGACAACCTTGGAACGCCAAACGGTATTCTCAACGATCTCTGGGTCTACAAAATCAGCACCAATGAGTGGACCTGGGTATCGGGGTCCAACACGGCAAACCAGACCGGGGATTATGGAACCCAGACGTTCGTGGGTCCGCCAACCACTGTGGGTGCAGCCGGAACTGTGGGTTTGGCGACCAGCGCACCAGGAACCTTCCCGGGATCGCGTTGGGGCGCCTCCGGCTGGGTGGACCTGGGTGGAAATTTCTGGCTCTTTGGCGGATGGGGTCTTAATTCGACCGCAACGAATGGCAACGGTGCCCTCAATGACCTATGGGTCTATACTCCGAGTTCGACCTTTGGCCAGGCCGGCACGTGGACCTGGATCAAGGGCTCGAACACAGGTAGCCAGAACGGCAGTTACGGCAATCTGACGCGCCCCTACGAGACTTATGTCATCTGGACACCCGGAGGCCGCAGCAATGCGACGTCCTTTATTGACACCCTTGGCCAGCTCTGGCTCTTCGGCGGCGAAGGTTATGATTCGACCAGTACCACCGGGAACGGTTATCTGAACGACATGTGGAGATACCTGCCGTACAAAAATTAGCCGAGAATCCTGGGCCCCTCGGCCCGGCTCTGGCTTTGACGATAGATGCCCGGACCTGGGCTAGTTCGAAGCAATTGTTCGCGCTGCTCTTTCTAAGCCAACGCGCGCTGCGGCCAGTTCGTAGCGCGCGTTGGCTTTTCGCCATCAGTAGTCACATGTCTCCGCTGCGACGTAAGCCAAACTAAACAGTCAGGATTTGTGTCAGAAAAGGTTGGCGGTCTTTTTCGCATCATCATACTTGAAACGATCGTTTCAAGTATGATAGTGTCCCACGCATGACGCGAACAGTTGACCTCGAACGACCGGCCGAGCTGATGGATGCGGTCGTGAAGCATATGACAGAGCACGGGGTGGCGGAATTGTCGCTGAGGCCATTGGCCAAGGCCGTGGGGTCGAGTCCAAGGGTTCTGCTTTACTACTTTGGGTCCAAAGAGGAACTGGTGGTGAGAGCGCTGGCCCGAATGAGGGAGAAGCAACGCGTAACCTACGAGCGGATGAAGGAGTTTCCCTATAAAACGCCAGGGGAGGCGTGCCGGGCGATCTGGCAGCACATGAGTGCCCCGGAGAACGAGCGGCTTTTCCGGATGTCTCTGGAGATTTACGTCATGGCGCTGCGGCAGCCGAAAACGTTCGCTGAATACTTGAGAACGACACTAGAAGACTGGCTGGGATTCCTGGCCCTGCCCTTGGTGCGAAAGGGCTATACGGAGGCGGATGCGCGGGCGCGCGCGACCGTGGTTCTGGCCGGTTTTCGTGGGTTCCTGCTGGACTATTGTGCTTCGCGAGACCGCCTGCGCGTAGATCGGGCGGTAGAACTTTGGCTGAACGCCTTGGATGCCATTCCGCCGCGCAAGGAGAATTCCGATGAAGAGTAAACGACACGCTGCGCTTGGATTTGTTTTTGTCACCGTCCTCCTGGACATGCTGGCGTTCGGGATCATCGTTCCGATTCTGCCGAAACTGATTTCGGAGTTTGTGGGCGGCAACATGGCGCGCTCGTCGGAGTACATGGGCCTCTTCGTCACGACCTGGGCGCTGATGCAGTTCTTCTGTTCGCCGATTCTGGGGATGCTGTCGGACCGCTACGGGCGGCGGCCGGTGATTCTGCTCTCGAATTTCGGGTTGGGGCTGGATTATGTGGTAATGGCGCTGGCGCCGACGATCGGCTGGCTTTTTCTCGGGCGCGTACTTTCAGGGATTTGTTCCTCCAGCATGCCGACAGCGACGGCGTACTTCAGCGATGTGACTCCTCCGGAAAGGCGGGCAAAAGCATTCGGAATGTTTGGGGCGGCATTTGGAGTGGGGTTTGTGCTGGGCCCGGCGATCGGAGGATGGCTCGGGGCCATGAGCCCGCGGCTGCCGTTTTGGGTAGCCGCGGCGATGAGTCTGTTGAACGCGATGTACGGGCTGTTCCTACTGCCGGAATCGCTGGCAAAAGAGAACCGGCTGAAAGAGTTCCTGTGGAAGAAGGCGAATCCGGTGGGAGCGCTGAAACTGCTTCGCTCGCATCGCGAGTTGTTTGGGCTGGCGGCTGTGAATTTTCTGGCATATCTGGCGCATGAAATCTATGCAACGGTGTATGTGCTGTATGTGATGTTCCGCTACGGCTGGAATGAAAAAGCAATCGGGAATTCGCTGGCGGTGGTGGGGATCGGGTCCGTGATCACGATGGCGGTCCTGGTCGGTCCGGTGGTGAAGCGTTTGGGGGAGCGGAAGACCCTCTTTGTGGGATTATTTTGCGGGGCGCTGGGGTTTGCGCTGTTTGGATGGGCGCCGGTGGGATGGATGTTTCTGGCCGCGATCCCGGTAAATGCCTTGTGGGGACTGGCAACGCCGCCGTCACAGTCCATGATGACGCAGCGCGTTTCGGCATCGGAGCAGGGACAGTTGCAGGGAGCACTGAGTTCACTGCGCGGGCTGGCGATGATATTTGGTCCGGGAGTTTTTTCGGGCACGTTTGCGGCGTGCATCGCCGGGGGCCGGTCCTTTCCGGCAGGGCCGTGGTATCTCGCGGCGTTCATTTTGCTCGTGGCGCTGGGGCTTGCGGTGAAAGTGACGGGCGCTTCGGCCTTGGAGTTAAGGGAGGGGCAAGCTCCTCCCCTAGAAACGGCGGGATGAGGAAGCTCGGCAGTAGGAAGTGGGAGGACGGTGGAGGGCGGCAAGGATCGGCGCATCGCAGAAAGTGGTGAGTGTTGACATACTAAACTAAACCGTTTAGTCTACAAGTTCCCTTACAAGAGGTGTGGAGGCGGACGTGGGCGCAATGATTCGCGTGGAAAACCTGGTGAAGAAGTTCGGAGATTTTACGGCGGTCGACAATATTTCTTTTGAGGTGCCGAAAGGCGAGATTTTCGCGTTTCTTGGACCGAACGGTGCGGGGAAAACGACGACCATCAAGATACTTACGACGCTGCTGAGGGCCACGAGCGGAACGGTCGAAGTGGACGGCCTGAACCCGAAAACGCACGAGAACGAAGTGCGGCAGAGCTTCGGAATCGTGTTTCAGGATCCGAGCCTCGACCAGGATTTGACCGCCTCGGAGAACATGGATCTGCACGGCGTGCTCTATCACGTTCCGGGCAAAGTGCGGCGCGAGCGCGCGGAAACGCTGCTGAAACTCTTCGAGTTGTGGGAGCGGAAAGACGCGCTGGTGAAGACGTTTTCGGGCGGAATGAGGCGGCGGCTGGAAATTGCGCGCGGCTTTTTGCACACACCGAAGATTCTGTTTCTGGACGAGCCGACACTGGGGCTCGATCCACAGAGCCGCAATCAATTGTGGACGCACGTGAAGCGGCAGAACGAAGCGGACCACGTGACGGTGTTCCTTACGACGCACTACATGGATGAGGCGGAGCGCGTAGCCGACCGGATTGCGGTGATCGACCACGGAAAAATCGTGGCGATCGGAACAGCCGACGAACTGAAACAAAAAACAAATGCGCAGTCACTAGAAGACGCATTTCTGGCGCTGACCGGATCCACGATTCGCGATGAGTCGGCGAGTTCGACGGACCAGTTGCGGCAGGTCGCGCAGATGTTTCGCGGAGGCCGGCGATGAACGCGATCTATATTTTGTGGCTGCGCGAAGTGAAAAAATACAGCCGGTCGAGAGTGCAGATTATTGCATCCCTCGGCCAGCCGCTTTTGTATTTGCTGGTGCTCGGCTTCGGACTGGGGCCGGTATTCCAGAGGGCCGGCGGCGGAAGCTATCTGCAATTTATGGCGCCGGGGATTGTCGGAATGGCGGTGCTGTTTACGTCGGTATTTTCAGGAATCGCGCTGCTCTGGGACCGGCAGTTTGGATTCTTGAAAGAGACGCTGGTTGCGCCGGTGCCGCGGATAAACGTGATGATCGGGCGAACGCTCGGCGGCGCGACGGTGGCGATGCTGCAAGGAACGTTGATCATGGTGGTCTGCTTGATCGCGGGGTTCCGGCCTGTAAGCCTGATCGGTATACCACTGGGATTCGTGTTCATGGCCATGATCGCGATCGTCTTCGCGGCGCTCGGAACTTCGATCGGATCGAGCTTGCAGGACATGCAAGGATTCCAGCTGATCATGAATTTTCTGGTGCTGCCGATTTTCTTCTTGTCTGGTGCGCTTTTCCCGCTGAACAATTTGCCGAAGGCGCTGTCGTTTGTGACGAAGCTCGATCCGCTGTCGTACGGAGTCGACGGACTGCGGGCGGCTTTGACCGGGTCCGCGCACTTTGGGGCGCTGCTTGACGCCGTGGTGCTTGCCGGTGTGGCGGTGGCCTTGCTGTGTCTCGGCGCATGGCGGTTCTCGAAGATCGAGATTTAGAAGATGTCCCGAGGATTGAGCGCGCGGGCCCACAGCAAAGTGTTGGAGTCGGCGACGGAGCTGTTTGCGGATAGGGGCATTGACGCGACGAGCGTGGACGCGATTGCGGTGGCGTCCGGCGTAAGCAAAGCAACGATCTACAAGCACTGGGCGGACAAAGACGCGCTGTGCCTCGAAGTGATGCAGTACGTTCACGAGATCGATGGCGGCGCGCCGGAAGTGGATTCCGGAGATTTAAGAGCCGACCTTGTCGCCTTCCTGAAGTACGAACCATCGCGTAGGAAAGCAGCGATCATCAAAAAGCTTACGCCGCACCTGATTGCCTATTCAGCGCGCAATGAAGCGTTCGGCAGAGCCTGGAAGACGCGGGTGATGGACCGCGCGCGCGCAAGCCTGAAGCTGCTGCTGAGGCGCGGAGTGAATCGCGGGATCTTCCCGGCAGTGCTCGACGAGGACCTGGGCGTGGCGCTGCTGCTGGGGCCGATGCTGTACCGGCATATTTTTGGCTCGAGCGTGAGCCTGGATTGGCTGGCCGAGGGTGCGGTGGATTCGTTTTGGAAGGCGCACGCGCGACCAACCGTGAACAGAAGAGAACCTCGCCAGCTGAGAAAAGAGTCGCCGAAGTAACAAGAAATGTTTTCATGGCCGCATGGTCTAGCAGAATCACACGTCTGCACTCCGGCTAGGGCATCCAGGTGGGGATAGGGTTGCGGTTGGCGAAGGTCAGGCGCTGGTGCCAGTAAGGGTAGATGGGTTGCGTGTTGCTGGCGGCGTCGAGCTTGGCGATTTGGTCTTTGGTGAGATTCCAGCCGACGGCGCCGAGATTCTGGCGGAGTTGCTCTTCGTTGCGAGCACCCATGATGACGTTGGCTACCGTGGGGCGCTCTAGGAGCCAGTTGAGTGCGATTTGCGGGACCGTTTTTCCCGTTTCTTTGGCGACTTCGTCGATGGCTTCCACCACATTATAGAGATACTCCTTGTCGACCTGCGGGCCAGCTTCGGCGGTTTGGTGCAGGCGCGAAACTTCGGGCAGCGGATGGCTGCGGCGAATCTTTCCGGTGAGACGCGCCCAGCCGAGCGGGCTCCAGATGAGGGCGCCGACTTTTTGGTCGAGGGCGAGAGGCATCAGCTCCCATTCGTATTCGCGGCCGATGAGGGAGTAGTAGACCTGATGGCCGACGTAACGCGACCAGCCGTAGCGCTCGGAGATGGAGAGCGACTTCATGAGTTGCCAGCCGGAAAAATTGGAGCAGGCGATGTAGCGGACCTTGCCGCTTTTGACGAGCGTGTCGAGCGTTTGAAGAGTTTCTTCGATGGGCGTAAGAGCGTCGAAGGCGTGCATGTGGTAGATGTCAATGTGATCGATCGCGAGACGGCGGAGACTGTCTTCACAGGATTGGATCAGGTGTTGGCGCGAAGAGCCCACGTCGTTGGGGCCTTTGCCCATCGCGAAGGTGGCTTTTGTCGAGATAAGGAGACGGTTGCGTTTGCCGGCGATAGCTTTGCCGAGGATTTCTTCGGAGAGACCGCGCGAGTAGACGTCGGCCGTGTCGAAGAGATTGACGCCGGCGTCGAGGCAGATGTCGACAAGGCGCGTGGCTTCGGCGACATCGCTGGCGCCCCATGCTTTGAAGAATTCGGTGCCGCCGCCGAAGGTGCCGGCGCCGAAGCTGAGAACGGGTACTTGCAGGCCGGAATGGCCGAGTTGTCTGAATTCCATGGACGATAAGATGCAGCAAAGAAAGGCGCAGGTACACGATGGAAATGCCAAGTCCGACCCGGGTAAAGCAGGTGAATACGAACGAGGGCCGCCCGAAGCCAGGACTGAAGTGCTTTATTTGACCCGGACGATGACGAGGGTCATGTCGTCGCTCTGGGGAGCGCCGGAGGCGAAGGCGTCGGCGGCTCTCATAATTTTGGCTATGGAATCCTTTGCCGGAAGCCCATTGCAATTTGAGATGGCGTCGAGGAGGCGCTGGTCTCCCCATTCTTCGAGGGTGGGGTTCATGGCTTCGCTGAAGCCGTCGGTATAGATCACCAGCAAGTCGCCGGGGGCCAAGGTAACTTCCGCTTGCTGGTAAGCACACTCCGGCAACAATCCGACGACCGTTCCGCCGGCTTGATCGAGGCGTTCAGCGGCGCCGTTCTTTGCGTGGGCGCGCAACAAAATCGGGGGACAGTGGCCGGCGTTCACGTAGCTTAGGCGGTGATTGGCGGGATCGAATTGAGCGTAGAAAAGCGTGGCGTAACGGTCTTCCGTGGAGGCGTCGTAGAGCATAGCGTTGACGCGGGTGATCAGGCTGCCGATGTCGTTGCCGGCGCGCATGGCGTCGGCGCGGAGAGAGGCTTGGAGGCTCGCCATGGTGAGGGCGGCGGCGATGCCTTTGCCGGAAACGTCGCCTAGAGCGAGGCCGAGCTTACCGTCGGGGAGAGCGAGAAAATCATAATAATCACCGCCGACGCCGAGAGCAGTGCGGCAGAAGCCGAAATAATCGAGTCCGGCGATCTCGGGGAGGCGCTGGGGGAAAAGGCGTTCTTGCACTTCGCGCGCGATTTCGATTTCGCGGTTCAATTTTTCGCGGCGACCAATTTCAACAGCGATGGCCGAGGTCAGCTCGGCGTTTGAGAGGGCCAGGGCGGTTTGCGTCGCGACGGATTTCAGGAGCCGAATATCCGTGCTGGAGTAGGGGGCTTCCGAACGCTTCTCGCCGAGGCTGATGATACCGAGAAGATTTTGTTTTGCCATGAGAGGCAGCAGCAGTTGCGGATGGAGGGAAGCGAGATTCTGGCGTTCGTCTTCTGGCATCTCCGAAGTGTTCACCCAGGATTTTTCATCGTCGAAGTAAACGCGCTCAGGACCGGCTTCTCTCTTAAGGAGCCTGACGGTGGCGCCGGAATCGGGCAGATTCGCCTCCAGCGCATCGGTGAAGCCAAGAGCAAACGCGGGACGGTAACTGCCGCCTGCTTCGAGGAGCACCGCAACCCGGGGGATATGGAGGGATTCGGCGATTTTTGTCGCCACTCGTTCAAGAAGCGGGCGTTTTTCGACGATGGAGCGGACCTCTTCGCTCAGGGCTTCGAGGATTTGCTCGGCGTCGTAAGCGTCACGGAAGAATCGACGGTCGGTCCACTTGCGGAGGAGGATCGCGCCCTTGCGGAGCCATAGAACCGCCAGAATCAGAACCGCGATGGTGGTGATCTCGTTCGCGAGGCTCAAGTGACTGTTGCGCGCGAAGCTCACGCCAGTGATTAAGATGACGCCTGTCAGGAGCACTTGCAATACTTGGATCCCACGGCTGGCCAGCGCATATTGCAGGCCCTGACGGATGACGACGCGGACATCCATTGCGCGGTGGACAACGATCACGTACGCAAGCGTAATGGGAAAGAGCAGCATCAGGGACAGCGCGGACAGCACAAACCATTCCGGAAAGATCTGCTCGAGCTCGCCGCCCTTGATGTTTTGCGTAACAAAGAGCAGGCACGCAGGGGCCAGGGCAATGGTGGAGCCGGTAGAAAGCAAGCGCAGGCGCCGCTTCGCATCGGGCGTGGCGGCCTGGCCCACCTTGACGGAAATGCAGGCAAAGAATGCGCCGATCGCCGCGAAGCTGAGCAGGAAGTCAAGGAAGTTCAGGTGATCCAGAGCCGCGGATAAGGAAGCGACCGCGGCGAAGTTTTCGATTTGACCGATGCCCACGATGACATTTATTGCACCGGAAATAATCAGGAGCGTGATGACAATGTGCTTGGACCAGTTCCACCAGGATGGGTCCTTCTCGCGGAAAGGCTCAGGAAAGAACACGCCGAAAAGCAGCATGAAAATTGGCCAGGTGTCGCCCACGGCTATGCGATATCCTTCTGCAACATCGCGAACGAGGGGTCCCCAACTCTCGGTTCCCGCGACGTAGAACACATTGAAAAACAGCATGATGAAGCAGAGGCACCAAGCCGAAGGATCTCGTGGACGTACGGCCGCGACCCAAAATCCGAGCAGGAGGCAAAACGTCGGCACGACGAGTTTCATTGCCAGAAGGGAAGCGGCAGACCAACTGATGGGAGGAGCGGTGGACTGCTCGAGCTGAACGGCGGCCGAGCGTGGAGATGTTTCTCCCGGACGGAGGAACTGAACCGTCAGGGTATCACTCGGATTCGCTTTACGGATCGCTTCGCCGAAAACAGCCAGCCCGGTCACGCTCCGGCCATTCACCGAGAGCAGGATGTCGTCGTTTAGGACACCGGCTTCTCGGGCGGACTTATTCACGAACCGAAGGACAGGGCGGCCTTTGTCGTAAATCGGCACGAATGGGTATGCAACGGCTTTGAAATGGAAATAGTTCGGAAAGGCGTATAGGGCCGAGCGAATCTGATACGCCGAAGCAAGCGCGAAAAGAAGCGCGAGACAGACGTATTGGAGAGTGGGAGGATTCTTTCTGCGCATGTCCCGCGGCTCACGAAGCCGCAATTCGTGTTAAGCAAGGTAACACTCCCGGCCGTTGACTTGGAAGTGGGCGGACCCTAAAATCACGCCACCATGACGGACGCGTCCTCCCTGGCGGGCCGGACGATCGCTCACTATCGTGTTTTGGAAAAATTGGGCGGCGGTGGGATGGGTGTGGTCTATCGGGCGCACGACGAAAAGCTCGACCGCGACATCGCCCTGAAGGTGCTTCCGCCGGGACTCCTTTCTGATGAGGCCGCTCGAAAGCGGTTCCGCAACGAAGCCCTCGCGCTGGCCAAGCTGAATCATCCTTGCATCGGAACGGTCCATGACTTCGGCAGCGAAGATGGCCTGGATTTTCTGGTGATGGAGCTGGTCCAGGGAGTCCCCCTAAGCCGAAAGCTGCAAGACGGACCGCTCGACGAGGCGCAAACGCGCGGACTGGGCGCACAACTGGCCGAGGGGCTGGCGGCGGCTCATGCCCATGGCGTCATCCATCGCGACCTGAAGCCCGACAATTTGCACATCACGCCAGACGGCAGGTTGAAGATTCTGGATTTCGGTCTGGCGAAGCTTTTCCGCCCGCAAACGGAAATGGATCAGACGCAAAGCATGGACGATACCCATTCCGTTTCGGGAACACTGCCGTACATGTCACCGGAACAACTACGGGCGGAAGCGGTGGACTCCCGCGCTGATATTTATGGAGCGGGAGCGGTGCTTTACGAGATGGCGACGGCGCAGCGGCCGTTTCCGGAAAACCAACCGGCTCGTTTGATTGACGCAATTCTCCATAGCTCGCCAAAACCGTTGAGTTCCAGAGGATCATCCGCTTCCGCGGGGCTGGAATCGATCATTTTCAAGGCGCTCGAAAAGGAACCGGCACAGCGCTACCAGTCCGCGCGCGAGCTTATGGTGGCACTGGAATCGGGAGGCGTTGTCGCCCGACCTGCTCCTCACCGAAATTGGCCACTCGCAGCGGTCAGTGCGCTGGCGTTCGTGCTGATCGTCGGAGCGGCGATCGGGCTGAATCTCGGGAAACTCCGCGACCGGCTGACGGGATGGAACACTTCAGGAAAGGCCGGGGAGCCCAAGGTTTCGAGGATACCGGTGCGCCGATCTGTCGCGGTGCTGGGTTTCAAGAACAGTTCGGGACGCACGGAGGCGGCTTGGCTGTCCACGGGCCTGTCCGAGATGCTGACGACGGAGTTAGGTACGGGCGAGAAAATTCGCACGGTGGCCGAAGAAAACGTCGCCCGGGCAAAGTTGGACTTGTCGCTGTCCGACGCCGATAGTTTGGCGAAAGATACTCTGAAGCGTGTGCGAGATAATCTGGGGACGGACTATGTGGTTCTTGGATCCTTCGTGGATCTCGGCAAGGAAGCAGGCGGGCAAGTTCGCGTGGATATGCGGCTGCAGGACGCGCGTACCGGTGAGACGATCGGGATCGTTTCTGAAACTGGAAAAGAGAGTGAACTGTTCGACCTTGTGACGCGCGCGGGGAGCGATCTGAGAAGCAAGCTTGGCATTGGGAACATCTCGGATACCGAAGCAGGCAGCGTGCGTGCGGCCATTTCGACGAATCCGGAGGCTTCGCGCCTCTACGCCGAAGGACTTGAGAAACTCCGCGTTTTCGATGCTGCCGGAGCGCGGGATCTCCTCGAAAAGTCCACTGCTGCCGATCCCAACTACGCACTGGCTCATTCAGCGCTATCTGCGGCTTGGTCAGCCCTGGGGTATGACGCCAAAGCTGCGGATGAAGCCAAGAAGGCCTTTGATTTGTCGGGCAGTTTGCTGCGCGAGGAGCATCTCGCGATCGAGGGACGATACTACGAGGCTGCAAGAAACTGGCCCAAAGCAATCGAAGTCTACAAGACGCTTTGGACCTTTGAGCCGGACAATCTTGATTATGGATTGCGCCTCGCGCAGGTGCAGACGTCAGGGAGCCAGGCCAAGGACGCTCTGGCAACGGTCGACGCTCTGCGCAATCTGCCAGCGCCCACGTCGGACGATCCGCGCATCGATCTCGCAGAGGAAAATGCCGCCCGCGGCCAATCCGATTTCAAGCGCGAGCTCGCTGCTGCGGTGCGGGCCACGGAGAAGGGCCAAAAGCTGGGTGCGCGGGGTCTCGTCGCGCGCGCCGAACTCGCGCAGGGCCGGGCTTATTACAGTCTGGGTGACTACCCGCATTTCGAGGCTGCCGCGGAAGCTGCGCGGCAGATTTACGCGGACACAGGCGACCACAGCGGCGAAGCAAACGCGCTGCACAATCTGGGGACCGGGATCTACGATCATGGAGACCGCGCCAACGCCCGAAAGCTCCAGGAAGAAAGCCTCGATACCTGCCGGAAGATCGGCAACAAGCGCTGCATGGCGGATGCGTTGAACAGCATCGGAATCGCTTTGAAGGATCAGGCGGACTTTGATGGTGCAAGAAAAACCTATGAAGAAGCGATTGCTCTTCGTCAGGAAACTGGGGACAGGATTGGTGAAGCTGTCGGAGTAAACAACGTCGCCGTACTGTTCTATGAACAGGGGAAGTTTGCCGAGGCGAAGAAAAAATACGAACAGTCCCTGGCGATCACGCGCGAAATCGGAGAAAAGCGAGGAATCGCCCGTGCGATGACGAACTTGGCGATCCTGCTTCACGAGCAGGGACAGCTCGTCGAATCACGCAAATTGCACGAACAATCCTTGGCCATGCGCCGGGAGATCGGGGATAAATCGGGGATCGCTCTCGCTCTGAATAACCTGGCAGTGGTTCTTTTCGACCAAGGAGATCTCGTAGCCGCACAGAAGGCCATCGACGAGCAAATGCCTATCTTTCAGCAGGCGGGGATTCAGCGAGGAGTGGCGTACGCCATGTTCCTGCAGGCCGAAGTCTGGAGAGAGGAGGGGAAACTCGACGAGGCGCGCAAGGAGCACGAGCAAGCGCTGGCCACGCGAACTAAAGTTGGAGAAACGACCACTGCCGAGGACAGCCTTCTGGCGCTGGCCAGGCTTTCGATTGAGCAAGGCCACCCGGCCGACGCGGAGCAACCCGCGAGACAAGTGTTGCGTCAGGCACAAACGGAAAAAGCAACCGGAAACGAAATAAGCGCCCGAGTGGTTCTTGCGCGTTCGCTGCTCGATCAAGGAAAACCAGCCGAGGCTGAAAAAGAAATTCGTGCAGCCGAGCTCAGCGTGGCAACAGCCGAGGCGCGTTTGTTGGTGATGGATGTGGCGATAACAGCGGGTCGCATTCATGCCGCGAACGGAAAGGCGGGAGAGGCTTTCAGGACTTTAGAGGGCGCTCGCATGGAAGCCACCCGGCTGGACTGCGGCAGGTGCCTGTTCGAAGCGCGATTGGCCCTCGGGGAAACGGAAATGAAAGAAGGGAAGAAGGCGGCGGCGCGAGAGCACCTGGCAACTCTTGAGAGAGATGCAAAGGCAAAGAGTTTCTTGCTGATCGCGCGCAAAGCGCATGCCGCCGGCGCGGGCAAGTAGAGTCACCCTCTGACGGGCGAAGATGATCGAGCGGCGAGAATCGATCTCGATCTGGCGGTTTGGGTGTTAGGCCTGGCTATCGGCGGTTTTGCCGTTGTTGCGGCGGAAGCGGAACCAGAGCCATAGGGCGGCGAAAGCGAAGAAGGCGCCGATGGAGTCGAGCAGGGAATCGTAAGGCGAGGCGGTGCGGCTGGCGACGAAGGCTTGGTGTATTTCGTCCATGATGGAATAGCCGGCAGCGACGGAGAGTGCGGAAATTCCCCAGGTCCAGCGCCAGCCCTTGCGATCGCCGCGGACGCCACGGTAGATCAGGACGCAGAAAATGAAATATTCAGTGAAGTGCGCGCTTTTGCGGATGATGTGATGGATAAAATCGAATTGGTCCTCCGAGAGGTGCGGAAAGAGCCAGTGCACGAGGGGAGAGAAAAGGCTGGCGGTGTGCTCGGAAGAGAAAGAGTCGGTCGAGAGTGTGAAGATAACGCAGGCCCACGCCAAGGCGGGCCACCACGAGCGGAGCCAAGCAGGGATCAGGAGCCGGTGGAGGCGAGGCTGCATCTCGGGGAGCTGCGGAGCGGGGCGGGGATTGCGCCAGGGTTGCGGGTCAGACAATTCTAGGGTCTCCGGTTACATTTTTAGTTTAGCTTATCGGCTGTAAGTTTCCCTTGGCGAGTCGGTCGCGGAGGGAAAAAGAGTCAACCGCCGGAAAGGCGGGAGCCGGGCTCCCGCACTCCACGGTCATTCCATGCGATAGTTCGGCGCCTCGCGAGTGATGATGACGTCATGGACGTGGCTCTCTCGCAGTCCTGCGGCGGTGATGCGGACGAAGCGGGCTTTCTCGGCGAGTTCTCTCAGCGTAGGAGCGCCAACGTAGCCCATGCCGCTTTTTAGGCCGCCGACCAGTTGGTCGGTCAGCGCGCCGAGAGGCCCTTTGTACGGAACGCGGCCTTCGACGCCCTCGGGCACGGATTTGCCGCGTTCGTCGGTGTCCTGGACGGTTGCATAACGGTCGGAGCCTGCGTCCATCGCTCCCATCGAGCCCATGCCGCGATAGGACTTGAAGGTGCGTCCCTGAAAAAGAATAGTTTCGCCGGGAGATTCTTCCGTGCCGGCGAAGAGGCTGCCGATCATCACGCAGGAGGCGCCTGCGGCGATGGCCTTGGTTATGTCGCCGGAATACTTAATGCCTCCGTCGGCGATGATGGGGATGCCGGTACCTTGCGCGGCGCGCGCGGCTTCCATGACGGCCGTGAGCTGAGGCACGCCGGCGCCGGTAACGACGCGCGTGGTGCAGATGGAGCCGGGGCCGATGCCGACTTTCAGACCGTCGATGCCGAGTGCGATCAGATCTTTCGCGGCTTCAAAAGTGGCAACATTCCCGGCGATGAGCTGCGCTTCGGGAAGGCGAGTGCGAATGGCTTTGATGGCGTCCATCACACGAGAGGTGTGGCCGTGCGCCGTGTCGATGGCCAGGACGTCGGCTTTGGATTTAAACATTTCGACGGCACGCTCGAGATAGTCGCCTGTAGCGCCAACGGCGGCCCCAACGCGGAGTCGGCCTTGTTCATCCTTTGCGGCGCGCGGATATTCGCGTTTTTTCTGGATGTCTTTGACAGTGATGAGGCCCTTGAGATTAAAGTCTTGATCGACGACGAGCAGTTTTTCGATGCGGTGCTTTTGCAGGATGCGCTCGGCTTCCTCGAGCGTGGTGCCGACGGCTACGGTGACGAGATTTTCCTTGGTCATCACGGAACCGACGAGCTGGGAATGATTTTTTTCAAAGCGCAGGTCACGGTTCGTGAGGATCCCGGTTAAGCGCGACCCGCGCGTTACGGGCAGGCCGGAGATGCGGTACTTGGTCATGATCTCGAGGGCCTGGCGGAGGGTGATGTCCGGGGAGATCGTGACGGGGTCGACGATCATGCCGCTTTCCGAGCGTTTTACGCGGTCCACCTCTTCGCCCTGGCGGTCGATGGGCATGTTGCGGTGCACGAGCCCGATGCCGCCTTGTCGGGCGATAGCGATGGCGAGGCGAGATTCGGTTACGGTGTCCATGGCGGCGGAGGCCAGGGGGATGTCCAGTGACAATTTGCGCGTGAAGCAGGTGCGCGTGTCGACTTCGGACGGGAGCACGGAGGATTTGCCGGGCAGAAGCAGCACGTCGTCGAAAGTAAGACCTTCAGGAATCGGACCGTCAATCATTCCAACCTCGTCTCTGAAGATTAGCGCCCTAAAACAGCGCAGCCCAGCGGGTGCCCGCTGGGCCGGAAGATGAATGCATCAGATTGCAAAAATCAATCACTGTGAAACTTCTATTCTAGGGGGCAATGAGATTGCGGTCAAGTTGGTGGAGAGGCCGGGGCGTGGCGCGACTGGACAGCGACGAGCTCGCCTCTACCCCCTTCCTCAGGTCCGCTGGATTCCCACGTTTCCGTCCAACTGCCGGCTTTTTGATGCAGCATGGTGCACACCCAGATGCGAAAACGAAGGACGGAGAGCCGGCAGCTGGCCAACGCCTGGTCCTGTTGCTATCGGAAATTGGCGCACCACCGAGCGGCTCAGGAAACGTCTTACTTCAGCGTGTTTTCGGTGATCTGCCGATTGTCGGCGTCGTTCAGATACTCCGAGAGCTGCGCTTTTTTGGCGGGATTTTTCTCGTTGGCAATCATTGTCTCGAGAATGGGAACGAGGAATCGGTCATAACGGGCAAGAGTCGCATGGTCGTGAGTGGCGAAGGCTTGCTCGACGGCACGTTGCGTGGCGGGCGTCACTAGTTCCATACGGCCGACAAAGACGCGCACGATTTCGGCGGGCGAAGGATTGATCGAGAGCGGCAGGACACTGTCGACGAACTCGCGCGGGACGACGTAGAGAAGACGGCTGCCTTCTTCAAACCAGGAATCGCGCCAGGTTTCAAACATGGCCTGCGCTTCATCCTGGTAAAGGCCCTGAGCGATGAGCATGTCTTCCACGGCTTGCTTGAGTGAATCCATAGTGGCGTTAAGCTCGGGAGGATCGAGAGCCGGCGCGGCCTGAGACGCGTCCGCGATGCGGAATCCCATCTTTTCGCCGCGGCGTTCAAAGACCAGCATCGCCGGAATTTCCTGCGACGTGTGATTTTCCGCCAGGATTTTACCGTCCCCAGCCAGGTTTACGGAAACCGGCACGGTAAAACTGGCCACCCCGCGATAGAAAAGGAATTTCTCGGTCTGCTCACCAGATTGCGTCTTGATGCGCAGCGGTGTCGAAGAGGTCTGCCGCGCCGCGTAGTAGTGGTTCGTGCGGTCCCCGCCCGGCAGACTGGCGGAGTCATTGGGTTGGAGGGAAACGGAGTCCCAGGAAATGCTGCTGTCGGGCTGCTTCTGGCGGCGGCTCCAATCCTTGAGATAGGAGACCATGTGCGCTTGCGTCTGAAGACCGGCAGGTTCGACGCGGCTGGCGTGCGGATACCATTCGGTGATGAGGCCTTCTGAGAAGGAGACGTGCACGGAGATCGTGGTGGCGTGATTGGTATAGAAATAGAGAACTGGCGTTTCCATGCGCACGGTGCCGCGCACGCCGCCCTTGAAGTTCGGGGTTTGGAAATGTTCGACAAACGCGGGAAGATCGGTTGAGCCCGTCAGCGGCAGCCAATCCGCGGCTCGGCCGTCCTTGCCGGCAATCGAAGTGAATGTGCCCCATTCGTGTGCAGTGAGGCCTGGGTCGGAGGCGGGTGTTTGTGCTCGGAATAGCGCCGGCAAAGCGGCTACAGAAAGCGCGAGGACTGCTGAAGCAAGCAGGCGGGATTTCATGGTATCGGCTCCTTCTTTTCCCATCGGCTAGATTGACGCAAAAAGACAGGTGGGTGTTAACAGCTCCCGTAGGGGAAGACGGGCTGAGGAAAGCACCGCCGCAAAATGCTGTGGGGCGGGCAGCTTGCCTGGCGTCTGGCGCTCCACTAGAGTGAATTCATGGCTTCCGACTTCGAGAAGTTTCAGCCGCATGGGCTGCTGAAAAACGGGCACGCGATGACGATTGCGTCGGCGTTCGTGCGCCGGCGGTTTGATTTGCCCGCCGCGGAAGACCGGTTGTTTCAAGTAGATCCCGAGTCGCGGATTCTTGGGCGTTGTCATTGGCAGCCGGGAAAGAAGCGCACCGCTCCGGTGATCGCGATATTGCACGGGCTGGAGGGGTCGAGCGAATCGAATTATGTCTGCGGCATTGCGGAGAAGGCATTTCGGCGGGGTTTTCACGCCGTGCGACTGAACCAGCGAAATTGCGGTGGTACGGAGTTGCTCACACCGACGCTATACAACTCCGGGATGAGCGGGGATTACCGCGCGGTGCTGGAAGAATTGGCAAACGGAGACGGATTCGAACGCGTCTTCTTCGCCGGATACTCGATGGGCGGCAACCTGGTAACGAAGATGGCGGGCGAGTTTGGAGACGCCTTGCCAGAGGCGTTAGGCGGGGTGTGCGTGGTTTGCCCGGCTATGGATCTTGGGGCCTGCGCTGATGCCCTCGAGCGGCGCGACAATTTCTTCTACCAGCGGCATTTTGTGAAAGGCTTGATGGGGCGCTACGCACGAAAAGCGGAGCTTTTCCCGAAGCGCTATCCCAGGAATGGATTCGGCGTGGTACGGTCGGTGCGGGAATTCGACAACAAAATTACAGCGCCGCAGTTCGGCTATCGGGACGCGCAGGATTATTACGACGCAGTGGGAGCGAAGAAGGTCGTCGCGCAAGTGCGCGTGCCGATGCTGATGATTACGGCGCAGGATGATCCGTTCGTGCCGTACGAATTATTCTTGCGAGCCAACCCCGGGCAGAATCCGGCAATACGGTTCCTCACACCGGAGCACGGCGGACATTGCGGCTTCATTTCGAACCATAGCGGAGCCGAGCGCTTCTGGGCGGAGCAAAGAATCGTCGAGTTTTGCGATGCGCTTCGCTCGGCGTGAAATCAGCCCATCGGTTTTTCGAGCGACACCTGGAAGTTTTGTGTCAGGAGCTGCGCGGGACCGTCGGGCATGATCACCATGTCGTCCTCGCAGCGAATCCCAAACTCGCCGACAACGTAGATGCCCGGTTCATTGGAAAAGGTCATACCCGGTTCGAGGCTGGTTTTGCTGCCGCGAACGAGATAAGGGTGTTCGTGGCCGTCAAGACCGATGCCATGGCCGAGGCGATGCGTGAAGAATTTGTAATCGGGACCGTAACCGCCGCCGGTAATGACGGCGCGTGCTGCATCGTCGACAGTGCCGGATAGCCTGCCGGCGCGCGCCGCGTCCAGTGCGGCATCCTGGGCTTTTCGCGTAAGTTCAAAGGCTTTCGCAATTTTCTCAGAAGGTTTGCCCATGATCCCCATACGAGTGACGTCCGAGGCATAGCCATCGACGGCGCAGCCGCCGTCAATCAATACAACATCGCCTTCCTTCAGCTTTTGCGGCTGCTTGGTGCCATGAGGAAGAGCGGCGGAGGGGCCAAGAAGCACCAGCGCGCCCCCGCGCAGACCCATTTTCGAAAAGCCCGCTTCGACCAGATGAGCGATGTCCTCCTGCGACATGCCCTCGCGCAACGCAGCAAAGACGGGGCGATAGACATCGAACGTGGCCTCGCAAGCCAGGCGCATCAATTCGAGTTCATGCGCAGATTTGCGGCCCCGGCACGCGATGGTGACAGGATCGGCGGGCACGTATTCAAATGCCGGAGCCGCCGTGCGAAGGTGATCGGAATAGGTGAAGTAAGCGGTTTCTTCGACGCCAAGGCGGCCTGTGCGAACGCCTTGATCAGCGAGCGCGCCCGCGGCGAGCTTCGTGGGACTCTCGTCTTCCTGCCAAACGCGGATCTCGATCGGAAATCGCAATTGTTCCCGCAACCGCCCTTCTTCAAACCCCGGGCAGACGAGAACAGGTTTGCCTTCGCGTGGCAGAACGAGCCCGACAAGGCGTTCGCTCAAGCCCCAACGAATGCCCGTGAAATAATAGAGCGAAGTGCCGGGAGCGAAAAATAACGCGTCAAAGTTTGGTTTCAGGTCGGACATCAACTGCTGCGCGCGGGTCAAACGGGCGCGGAATTCCTCCGCGGTAACAGGTCTGAGGCGATCTCCAAGAGGTTTCAAATTTGAAAAGTCCGCCTTGGGAGCATCCTGCGAGGTGGTCGCGGCGGCTCGAGAGCCGGGCAAAAGCGCAAGAGAAGAAGCCGCGGCGGCGCTCTCTAGGAATCGCCGGCGGGTGGTGCCAAAAGATATGGGCATCGATGTTTTCTCCAATGTGGAGAAGACGTTTACTTGGCCAAGGCATGGCTTGTCAAGCAGGATGAAAGAAAAGCCGAACGACGAAAAATGCCAGGGGCAGCAATCAGGAGAAAATCAGTGAAAAACTACTCCATCCGAACGGCGTTAATATTTTTCCCCTGAACTTTAAGTTCGATGCCGAGCGGTGGCCGCAGGTCCGAACCCTGCGCGATAGCGCCACGTACCCAGACATTGCCGGGGAGGTTCGACAATTTGAGGGGATCGTAAAGCGTCCGGCTGCAGGGGTTGCCAACCATGGGATGCTTCGCGGCGCTGAAGTCATAATCGCTCTTTAGTTTGGCGAGATCCTTGATGTACTCAAGCTGGCAATTCCCGTAAGGCGCATTCATCGAGAACGCCCAATACCCGTTCTCCTGCGAGGCAGAGCTCGCCGGCAAACGAATCAAGAGACCAGGAACGTTTTCTCCCGTTAGCCCATTGCGGATAAAAAACTGCTTGGAGGTCCATGGCTGGGCCATTTCCGCAATGCTGGCGATGCCGGGATCCTGTTGGGTAGCATGCGGGAGCGCTGCATTTGGATCCGGCGCCGGTGACGGCACCTCGATCTGAGGCGGCGGTTCGGCCGGAGGAAGCTCGGTATGCCTGGGGCGGAGCATCCAACGCCCGCCAAAAAAGACCACCAACAAGACCGTGAGAAGCACTCCGACCATCCGCACGGTGGGATTGTTTAACGGGCTACGGCTCGAGCTCGGCCCCGAAACTCCGGGGATCTGCGGCATCTCTGCCTTGTAGCGGTCAGGTGGGGACTGGTCCGACATAATGGATGTGTCGTGATCTTAACTCTCGCCGAATGCGCACCCAGCACGAGAGCGCCTGTCGCCATAGTCGGGCGAAGGATCTGTATCCCGGATATTGTAGAGCGAGACCGGCTGCCAGGCAACACAGGGTAGTCTGGAAAGGGGGTGGGACGCAACGGTACTGGCCTCGGAGACCGCCCAAGTTCGTGCCCTTTTTGACAACAGTCTGTTATTGAGAAGGTTACAATAAATGCCGGGAGGCTTGTCTAGAGCGCGTGAGCCTTCTAGTGTAGTAGGAAGCATGGGGAGGACCGGCTTCCTCGCCGACTAGAATGAGTCCCGATTCTCGTGGGGGCGCGCGGGCATTTGTCCGCAGCCTGAACATTTTATTGAAGTTCGCACGGCTCTATGAATTTGGCCATGTGCGAACGGCGGCGCAGTTCGAAACTGCGTGGAAAGAGCTCCGAGGTGCGCTCGATGAGAGCGCTGGCAGCGGACTCTTGCTTGGAGCTTCTGGAAACCAGATCCTGCTGGATGGTGTGCCGCTTGGCGCCTCTGCTGGCGAAAAAAGTTTCGCGCAACTGCTGACGGGCTCGGGAATTGCCAGCATCCACTTCTCTCCCAACCTCACGCAACCGCAATTTGCCCGGTTCGTGCGGGGCTTTCCCAGCGGAAATGCAAAACCTTCCTCTCTTGCTGAGCAATTGAAATCGGCGCTCGCCGGTGAAACCAGCATTAAGGTCAACGAGATTCGCTATGTTGCCGAAGATTCGTCGGTAGCCGGGATCAAGATGGCCGCGCAACTCACCGCCAAGGCTCTGGGCGCGCAAGGCGATAAGTTCAAGGATTTCTTCGAAGACCCCAACAAGCTCCTGCAGATGATTCTTGCGGCGGAAAGTTCGCGCAGTGGGGGCGGTGGCGGCGGAGGAGGCGGAACGGGCCCAGGGTTCGGTCCTGGAGGCGGTGGCTCGAGCGGAGTGCCCGGTGGTGGCGGCACGGGTGCGGGCGGATTTGGCTCGGGCGGCGGAGGGGCAGCAGGAACGGCGAGTCAAATCGGTAGTCTTTGGGAAAGCGGCGGCGGTTCAGGGAGTTCCGGAGGCGGACTAGGAACAGGTAGCGGCACAGGCAATGGCCCTGGCGGAGGCCCTGGCTCTGGCGGCGGTGCTGGCGGCAGCGGGGGCTCTGGTGGCAGCGGGGGCGCGGGCGGCAGCGGAGGCTCGGGCGGTGGAGGCGGCGGTACTGGTGGAGGGACAGGATTTGGTGGCGGCCCGGGCGGTGGTGGTGGAGTCGGGATCAGCGGCGCCGGTGGCGGAATAGGGACAGGCGCCGGCGGCGGCGGCGTAGGTGGCGGAGCGGGTGGCGGCGGAGAAGCGACTCCTGGAAAGTGGCTCACCGCATCGGCGCTCCTGAGGGGCACCACTCTAAGCGGCGGCGGCCCAAACCCAGGCACACCGGGTACGGGGACTGGAGGCGGCGGCGCCGGTTTCACCGTGGCGGAGGAAGATGTTCGCTCGATGCTGGGGCTCTTCGCACAGCTCGGGAAGTCTCGCAAAGATCCTGAAGCAAAAATGGACGTTCCCACCTTTCAGTCGCGCTTGAGCGCGATGCCGGTGCGCGCGCAATTCACATTGCAACAAGCCCTGGCAGGGCTGGCAGCGCAGGCGCCTTCGGAAAAAGCCGACAAGCCGATGTTGCTGAAGCTCGCCGAACACGTGGCGATTCGATTTGCGCTGGATAGCTATGAACGCGGCGAGCTGCGCGTAAACGCCGTGAAGCAGCTTCTGGACCGCATGAACTCGGAGATTGAGGCGCTGCGCAAGATTCTCGGTTCGCAGGAAGAAATGATGGCCCAGGCCGGGCTGTCGGTGCAGACCTATACGGAGCTGCTCGACCAGGAGTTCTGGGAACAGGTCCCGGAAGAAAACAAAAAGGAAGTGCTGACCTCGGACGAGGCCTGGTGCGTTCCGCCGCGCAATGTGCGCGCGTTCCTGGAAGATATGCTGCGCCGCGGCGAATTGAAAACTGTGAATGAGATTTTGATGAAGTACGCCGCGTGTATCGCCCTCGAAGCTCCAGAAGCACGCCGCACCACGGCGATTGGGCTTTCCGATCTGGCCGAGTTGTATGGCAGCGGCGACGGCAGCGCGCTGATGGAGTCGATCCGCCGCCTGGGAAATCAGCTGGCCATCGAGCGCGAGCCGGAGTTGCAAACGCTGATCAGCGCGGCCTTTGTGCGCATGAGTCAGGAAGCGGCTTCGAAGCGCTGCTACCCGGCCATGCAGCAGGCGTTGTCATCTCTGGACAATATTGAACAACAGCGGCCGGGATCGACGCAGAGCCTTCGCCCGCGCATCGGCGCTGAGGAACGCTTGCCGGAATTCATTGAAGAGGCGCTGCGCGGCGGCCACATTGCCGACGGCATGACCGAAATCCTGGGATTGATGCCGAAAGCGACTTTGCACTATGTGACGAGCCGTTTCGGCCACTGCGGATTCCGCGAAGATTGCGAAGTGCTTGGCAATATTGTGCGAGGCCTTGGCGAGGATTCCACGCAACGCCTTTTGGAAATTCTACAAACCGCGCCCGCCAATGAAGCCGCGGAAACTATCGGCTTGCTGAGCCATTTCGCCCCCGATGCTGTCGACAAAATTCTTCCTGTGCGGCTCAGCCAATGGCCACGCTCTTCGCATGATCGCGCCGTCCGCCAGCTTTCTTCTGCTCCGCCGGAACAGCGTGCCAGACTGCTCGTCTCGCTTTACGATTCGCTCGACGCGCTCATACGGCCGCTGGCCATCGATGAGATGGGCATGAGTGGACAGCCGGATTGCATTCCCAAGCTGGTGGAATTGGCGCACAACGATCACACACCTCCCTTTCACCGGCTGAAAGCCCTGGAGGCACTGGGCCGCTTGCGTGCCTCTGCCGCGAGCCCCACGCTGCAGCACATCATGGATGCGCGCCAGGTGTGGCGCTGGGTCTACCCTACGGAATTGCGCATCGCTGCCGCGCAGGCGTTGATGCGGATTGATCCCACGATGGCCCTGGAAAAACTTAACTCCAGCGGACTCGAGCGCAAGGATTTGACACTTGAGCCCACCGATCCCGAACCCCACTCCTCGGTGATGCGCCAGCGTCGTTACGCGCGCCTGAAGCTGTCTAGAAACCTGATCGCGGTGACCACCAACCTGCGCGAGAATTTCCGGCTATCGATCCCGGAGCTGAACCTGGGTGGCGGAATCGGTTCAGGCGAACGGCACCTTGCGCCGGGTTCGCTTCTGTCGCTGAAACTGGCACAGGGCGTGAGAAACATCAAAGCCCAGGCAATCGTTCGCGGGGCGCGTCCGCAAGCGATGGCCTTCGAATTTGTGGATATGGACCTCGAGGACCGAGCCCGGCTGCGCAAAGTGCTGCTGGAGCTGGGCGGAATTCCACAGGTAGCGGCAGTGACCAATCGCAGCAAGCGGCGCGGCCGCGTGGCGCTCAACAAGTAGTCCGCGCAGGAATTTGACGGCGTGCGAAAGCGCGCAACCCCACCCTTCCCACCTGTCCTCGCAGGGAGCGAACCCGTACCGGCGAGCAGGTCTCGCACCCGTCCTCTTGGCGGCTTGACATCGCAGACACATAGGACCTCTGTACCATTGCCGCTAACGGGCCATAACCCTACGGTACTAGCTAGATAGTCCTATTGAGGAACGGGCATAAAGGCGAATGATAGCGGATTCTAAGTCGACTTCGGGACGGGCCTTCGTAAGAAGCCTTAACATTCTCCTGAAGTTTGCCCGTTTGTACGGTTTCGAGCACAGCCGTACCATAGAACAGCTGGATATCGCCTGGCGCGAGCTGCGAGCGGCGATTCCTACCGGGACCGACGCCGGCTTGATGCTCGGCGCGACGGGTGCTCAGCTTCTGCTGGACGGCGTACCCCTCGAAGGCGCTCCAGCCGAAAAACAATTCGCTCAGCTGCTTTCCGCTGCCGGACTGGCCAGCATTCAATTTTTCCCCGCCGTCACTCAGGAAGAAATCGGCAGGTTTGCCCGCGCATTCCCGACAGGGAAAGCAAAGCCCACCGAACTCGCCATTCAACTCAAAGCCGCACTCGCTGGCGCTCAGGGCATTCGCCTTAACGAGATCTGCTTTGTCGCTACGGACTCACGCTTGAAAGATGCTAGCGTCGCCGCTCAACTCGCGGCCGCTTCCCTCGGCGGAGATCAGGACGAATTCAGAAAATGGCTCAATGACCCGCAAAAATTGTTGGAATTGATTGCCGCGGCACAAGGCTCAAAAGGCGGCGGAGCGGTTGGCACAGGCGCGGGCCCTGGTGGTACCGGTTCCGGTGGCGGCGAGGCTGGCACCGGCAGCGGCGGAACTGGCGGGGGTGGCGGAATTGGCGGAGATGCGCTCGGCGCCGGCGGGTCGGGAGTCGGGGGCTCAGGAGTAGGGGGCTCAGGAGTTGCCGGATCGGGCGTCGGCGGATCAGGAGTTGGGGGATCAGCGGGTGGGGGTTCGGGTGCCGGAGGAGCATCGTCTGGTGGACCTTATGTGCCCGGGTCAGGCATCACCGGAGGCCTCGGCCAAGGCGCGGGCGTTGGGGGACCTGGTCTTGGGCCAGGGCCGGGCGGCGGCAGCAGTGGGCCGTGGCACGGGACCGGCAAAAGCGCAGGACCGAGTGAAGATGAAATCTATGGAATTTTGGGCGCGCTGACCAGCTTCGGCAACGTCGGCGCAGGCCAGGGCGGCGCTGCTGCGGCTGGAGAGTTCCAGCAGCAGATGAATCAATTGCCGGGCACCGCGCAGGACACTCTGAAGCGGGCGATTGCCGGGCTTGCGGCGCAAGCACCAGAGGGCCAGCCCGACGAATCGGTCCTTGTAAAACTCGCCGAGCATCTGGCGATTCGTTTTGCGCTCGAGCGTTTCGAGAGCGGCGAAGTCAAAGTAAACGCCGTGCGACAGATGCTCGACCGCATGAATCAGGAGATCGAAAATCTCCGCAAGATTCTCGGCGCGCACGAAGACAAGATGAGCGATGCGGGAATCATGGTCGAGTCCCACCGCGAGATTCTCGACCGTCAGTTTTGGGCCGCCGTTCCAGATAGCGGCAAACAGGCCGTACTGCTGTCAACCGACGCATGGTGCATCCCGCCGAAGAACGTGCAGTCCTACGTGGCCCACCTGATCGAGACCGGAGATGTCGCACAAGCCATCAGCATCCTGCAGAATTACGCTTCGTGCGCCGACAGCGAAGAGCTCGACGCGCGTAAGAAAACCGCGATGGGCTTGTCCGAGATGGCCGAGCTTTACGCGAAGGCCGATCCCAAACTCCTCGGCGAGGCCCTCCGGCATCTGGGTGTGCGCTTGAGCGTCGAGCAGGACGCTGATTTGCAGACCCTTGTGAGTGCCGCCTTCGTGAGGCTCAGCCAGGAGGCCGCCACCAGCCGGTGCTTCCCGGTGATGGAGCAGGCTCTTGACCTAATTTCCGGCGTTGAAGCGCAGCGGCCCGGCATCGGCCGCAGCTTGCGCCCGAAGATGGGCATCGAAGAACGCGTTCCTGAATTTGTCGACGAGGCCTTGCGCGCCCGGCAAGCAGTCGCGGGTCTGACAAACGTTTTGAAAATGCTTCCGCAGACGGCGATGGAGCAGCTTTCCATGCGGTTTAACCGTTGCAGTCTGCGGGAAGACGCCGAGCATATCTCGAACCTGGCCGCCGACCTTGGCGAAGAAGGATTGCAATATTTGCGCAGCACCGTGCGCGGCGGGCCGGTCAGCGAAGCCGTTGAAATGGCCGGGCTTTTGAGCAAGCTGGATCCCGAAGCGGTAGAAGTCTTCTTGCCGGCGCGGATGACGGATTTTCCGAGGACGTCGCAGGATCGCATCGTGCGCCAAATTTCTGCCAGCGGCGCTCCGGGACGTTGCCGAATTCTTCTCGAAATGCTCGATCACGTCGATCCTCTGATTATGCCCTTGGTGATCGATGAGATTGGCGTGACCTCCGACCGCGAAGCCCTGGGCCGTTTACTCACAATCGTTGACGGCGACCTGCCAACCGGCGGCGGACCTTATTTGCAGGTGAAAGCCATCGAAGCGCTGGGCCGCATTCACGCCCCGGAATCGACGAACACGCTCAAACGCATCGTCGAGGTGAAGAAGATGTTCGGCTGGCTTCATCCTCAGGAACTGCGCATCGCCGCTCTGCAAGCTCTCATGGCGCTGGAGCCGGAATGGGTGCGCGATTGCGTGGCAAAAAGCGGAATCGACAGGGAGGACCTGGCCCTGGCGCCGCTCGAAGTCAGGCCGAACTCCAAATTCGTCCGCCAGCGGCGCCACACGCGGGTGCGCCTGCACAAGCCGGTGACCGCCGTTAGCACGAACCTCAAGGAAAACTGCCGCCTCGAAATCAAGACGGCCAGCCTTTCGGGCGGCTTTGCCAGCATCAGCAGGCATCTCGCCCCCGGCACTCATGTACAGCTCAAGATGCAACTGGGGCTCCGGAACGTCCATGCCACAGCGCTCATGAGGGACTATCGTGCCCAGGACATGGCTTTCGAGATTGTCGACATGAGTCTCGACGAGCGCAGCAAGTACCGCCGCCTGCTGGCCGACAATCAATCGGGTTCTTCTTCCGCCTCGGACGCCAAGAACCAGAGCGCACCGGTCGAGGCCTCCCCAGCGCGGTAGACGGTTCCCCGCCGTGTCGCCGTTCTTGGCGCTGGCGCATCCAAACAGTTAGAATAGAATGTTTGCACTGGTCGCGGGTGAGCGGCTGGTGCGTTTACTCTCGCGGAGCACCGCCAGGAGACGGCGAAACCCTTCATGGATGTTGCCAAGGCAGTTGACACAGTTGTAGCTCGGTTTATCGGCACCAAGCACGAGCGCGACATCAAAAAATTGCAACCTCTCGTCGTGGCCATCAACGCACGCGAAGCGGAAGTGCGCGCGCTTAGCGACGATGACCTGAAGCTTCGCTTTGCCGCACTCAAAGCCGAAGTGCAAGAGCAGCTCAAGGACGCGGATCCTACCGACGCCGCTTATAAAGAGCTTCTGAGGAAAATCTTTGAGCCGGCCATTGTTCCCGCCTTTGCCCTGGTCCGCGAAGCTGGTCGACGTTATCTGAACATGCGCCACTTCGATGTTCAGCTCATCGGCGGAATGGTTCTGCACGACGGCAAAATCGCCGAAATGAAAACGGGCGAGGGTAAGACTCTCGTCGCCACATTGCCAGCGGCGCTAAACGCGCTGGCGGGGCGCGGCGTGCACGTCGTCACCGTAAACGACTACCTGGCGCGACGTGACGCCGAGTGGATGAGCCCGCTCTATCGCGGCTTGGGGCTTTCCGTCGGCGTGATCGTCCACGATTTGGACGACGAGCAACGCAAAGCCGCTTACGGCGCTGATCTCACTTACGGCACGAACAACGAATTTGGCTTCGACTACCTGCGCGACAATATGAAGTACGATCTCGCGCAATGCGTCCAGCGCGGCCACCAGTTCTGCATCGTCGACGAAGTGGACTCCATCCTCATCGACGAGGCCCGCACGCCGCTGATCATTTCGGGTCCTTCCGAAGAATCCACGGACAAATACGCCAAGATCGACAAGATTATTCCCAAGCTCATTCAGGATATCGACTACACGCTCGACGAAAAGCACCGCACTGCCACGCTGACCGAAGAAGGGTTCAGCAAGTGCGAGCGCCTGCTCAACCTCAGCAACATGTCCGATCCCGCGAACATCGAAATCATGCACCACGTGTACCAGGCGTTGCGCGCCCACGCCCTTTACAAGATTGACGTCGACTACGTGAATAAAAACGGCGAGATCATCATCGTCGACGAATTCACCGGCCGCCAGATGCCGGGCCGCCGCTGGTCCGATGGCTTGCACCAGGCCGTCGAAGCCAAGGAAGGCGTCAAAATCGAGCGTGAAAATCAGACGCTCGCCACCATCACCTTCCAGAATTACTTCCGCATGTACAAAAAGCTCTCCGGCATGACCGGCACGGCGGAAACGGAAGCCGCCGAATTCGGCAAAATTTACAATCTTGATGTTGTCGTCATCCCCACCAATCGCACGCTGATTCGCGAAGAGCATCGCGACGTCGTCTACCGCACGGAAAAAGAAAAATTCGAAGCGGTGGTCAATGGAATTCTCCAGGAAGATAATTCGCTCGACAACGGCATCCGCCACTATCACGAACGCGGCCAGCCTGTGCTGGTAGGAACGATCTCTATTGAAAAATCGGAAGCCATCGCCGCCATCTTGAAAAAGGCCGGCGTCCCGCATCAGGTGCTGAACGCCAAGCAGCACGAGCGCGAATCCGGCATCGTCGCGCAAGCTGGACGCAAAGGCGCCGTCACCGTGGCCACCAACATGGCTGGCCGGGGCACGGACATTCTTCTCGGCGGCAATCCCGAGCAGATGACCCGCGATTATTTTCTGAAAAACAAGATGGCCATGCCCTACGCTGCCGCGCCGGCTGTAATTCCTGCCGAGGGCGGCAAGGACGCCCTCCCCGCCGTGCCCATGGTTCTGTTTCAGCACGAAGGCAAAATCTTCCAGGTGCCCGCGGACCAGTGGAAGCCCATCTACGAGCAGTTCGCCCAGCAATGCAAGGCCGAGCACGACGAAGTCGTCGCTCTTGGCGGTTTGCATATTCTCGGCACCGAACGCCACGAAGCGCGCCGCATCGATAACCAGCTCCGTGGACGCGCCGGCCGGCAGGGCGACCCTGGCTCCTCGCGATTCTTCCTTTCCCTCGAAGACGATCTCATGCGCATCTTCGGCGGCGAACGCATGAAAGCCCTCATGTTCCGCCTCGGTATGACCGAAGGCGTACCCATCGAGTCCGGCCTCATCTCCCGGCGCATCGAAAACGCGCAGAAATCTGTCGAAGCGCAAAACTTCGACGCGCGCAAACACCTCCTCGAATACGACGACGTGATGAACAAGCAGCGCGAGACGATTTACGCTATTCGCCGCTCCGCGCTCGAAGGAAAAGATCAGCGCGATTACGTCCTTGGCGTTGCGGAAGACGTCGCGCGCGAACTGGTCGACACCTTCTGCCCCCGGGACCAGCATCCCGACCAGTGGAACACCACCCAGTTCCTCGCGGAAATGAACGCTCAGTTCGGCATCGACGCTAAAGCCGCCGGCGCCGATCCCGCCACGCTCAGCCACGTAGAGCTCGCCGAAGCCACCGTCAAAGCCGTCACGACGCGCTATGAGGAAAAAGAAAAGCAGTTCGGCGCCGACCTTGTCCGCTGGCTCGAACGCCGCATCATTCTCGACGTCGTCGATTCCCAGTGGAAGGACCACCTTCTCTCCCTCGACCACCTGAAAGAAGGCATCGGCCTCCGCGGCTACGGCCAAAAAGATCCGCTCGTCGAATTCAAGAAAGAGGCCTTTGTCCTGTTTGAAGACATGATGACGCGCATCGACAACGAAACGATCCGCTATCTCTTCCACATTCAGGTCCAGCAAAACGAACAGCCCCCGCAGGGCGGACCCGGCGCGCCGAACCAGCCGCCCCCGCCGCAACCGATACGCCCGCGTGCCGGTGCTGCCGTCGCCAGCGCCGCAGCCCGCGCCAGCGAACCGCCTCCGCAGCGCCTCCCCGCGTTCGCCCGCGAAATGGAGCGCAAGCAGGAGCGTCAACAAAAAGAGCTGCAGTATCAAACCGGCCCCGCGCAAGCTGAAGCGCCAAAACCTGTCCGGGCCGGCGCAAAAGTAGGCCGCAACGACCCCTGCCCCTGCGGCTCCGGCAAGAAATACAAAAAATGCCATGGCGCCAACGCTTGAGTGGACGTTCTCCACTTCGTGGCCTTAGCTTGAAACCGCCGGCCGACGCTTTTTCCCCCGCTCCGCTCCCGGGGAGCGTCAGCTGGCGAAAAGAGAAATCTCTCTTTGATCTTAGAATCGAGAAAGCCTAACTCCATGCCCCCAGCACCCATGCCGCAACCCGAACGCCACCCGATCCCCGGCGTAAGAAATCTAGTTGCCGTAGCCAGCGGAAAAGGCGGCGTGGGGAAAACCACAATCGCCGTCAATCTCGCTCTCGCTCTCGTCAAACTTGGCCACAAAGTTGGGTTAATGGATGCCGACGTCTACGGTCCGAATGTCCCCATCATGCTCGGCACGCTCGAAGAGCCCCAGGCCACCGCCGATAAACGCATCATCCCCGTCCAAGTCGCCGGCATGAAAATGATCTCCATGGGCCTGCTCAACCCCGGCGACAAGCCGATGGTCTGGCGCGGCCCCATGCTTCACAGCGTCATCACGCAATTCCTGCGCAGCGTTGCGTGGGGCGAACTCGATTACCTCATCATCGACCTCCCGCCCGGCACCGGCGACGTTCAGCTCACCCTCATCCAAACGGTCGCTGTCACTGGCGCGGTCGTGGTCACGACGCCTTCCACCGTCGCCCTTGCCGACGTCCGCAAAGCCATTGAAATGTTTCGCCAGGTCAACGTCGAAGTCCTTGGCGTCGTCGAAAACATGAGCACCTTCCGCTGCCCGCATTGCGACAAGCCCATCGACATCTTCGGCCACGGCGAAGGCGCAAAAACCGCCGTCGCCTATGGCGTCCCCGTCCTCGGCGAAATCGAAATCGACCCCCGTATCCGCATCGGCGGCGACACCGGCAAACCGGTCGCCGGCCTCGGCGAATCCGCCCCCGCCACCCAAAGCCTCTACGCCATGGCCCGCGCCGTAACCGCCCGCCTAGCCGAAGTCAGCGCCACCTCCTCCGGACCCACCGTCTCGATCGACTGAGCGATCGCCGTCTCGCACGAACCTTTCGACGCATCTCAATCGACAGGCCTCTGAACCGCGCCAGTCGCCCGGCCTCTATTCAGCCGGATTCTGCTATTATCTATGGGCTCAGTCCCCCGCTTCCTTTGGCTAAGACAAGCGGACTTCCAAAATGATTTTTCGGGTTTCGCTGGAACCATCGGAGGGCGGTTGGATCGTTGCGCTGTCTGCCATGCTACTGGGTTGTGCAAGGCGAGCGGGGATGAAAAAGAAGCGCGGGAAAACATCAAGGAAGCAAATTACCGCTTGGCTGGGGGCCGAGAAGCAGAAAGCGGATGACCCTAGTATCTGAACTAAAGTCCTTCAGAGGGGTTCCTCTCGTATCTGTTGTATTTAAAGGGCTTACAGGAAAGCTGAGTTGCTCGGATGCGATCTTTAGAAAAAGGACGGGGGAGGTCAAAGCACAATGTCTGGTAAAAATCACAGCACAAACCCCGCGCGTGGCTCGCTAGAGCTCGGCCGCCAGCCCGACATTCGCCCTTATCGCGGCAAGCACCCGCAAATCGCCGCCTCCGCCTATATTGACCCCGCGGCCGTCATCATCGGCGACGTGGTCATTGGCGAAGACTCCAGCGTCTGGCCCTGCACGGTGATTCGCGGCGACGTGCACCACATCCGCATCGGGGCGCGCACCAACATCCAGGACGGCTGCGTCCTCCACGTCATGCGCGACGAGCACGCTCTCGTCCTCGGGGACGACGTTACCATCGGCCACTCCGTCACCCTCCACGGCTGCAGCATTGAGTCGCGCTGCCTGGTCGGCATGGGTGCCGTCATTTTAAACGGCGTCCACATCGGCTCCGGCTGCATCATAGCCGCCGGCACGCTCCTGCTGGAAGGGGCCAAAATCCCCCCCGGCAGCCTGGTCGTAGGCCACCCCGGCAAAGTCAAACGCCTGCTAACCGGCATCGACCAGGCCAGCATCGACGCCTACGCCGAGCGTTACGTCGAGTACAAAAACATCTATCGCAAGGAACCCATCGAGTGAGCGAAGGCGCCGCAAAAAAAGAAGTGAAGCCGCGAAAGTTTCAGGCGATTCGTGGAACGCGTGACTTGCTTCCACCAGAGACCGCGCTGTGGAACCGCGTCGAACAGACCGCCCACGAAGTGTTCCGCGCTTTTGGTTTTGACGAAATCCGTGTGTCGATACTGCAAATGACGGACCTGTTCGCCAGATCAATCGGGGCCGAAACAGACGTAGTTGCCAAAGAGATGTATACATTTGTCGATCCGTTGCAGGGACTGCCCGATCCCGCGGACTTCGCCGTATCCCCGGATCGGTACGTGGAGGCTGTAGAAGAGGCAATGAAAGCTGGTGAGATCCAAGTTACCGATTCCAATCTCCGCGCCCTCGTCCGTCTGAAATCACAACTCGAGATATTCCAGGTGCGGGCTGGCACTCAGTCGGCAGAGGAAGCTCAACTAAAATTCAGAGTTGCGGCAAGCCAAATTCAGTTCGGAGATTCGATCAGCTTAGGGCCCGAAGCGACGGCCAGCGTATGCCGCGCGTATATCGAGCACAACATGCAGCAGTTGCCGCAGCCCGTGAAGCTCTACTACCTGGGACCCATGTTCCGTCGAGAGCGGCCGCAGAAGGGCCGCTACCGTCAGTTCTATCAGATTGGCGCCGAGATCTTGGGCGGTCCTGACGCTCCCGCTATCGATGCAGAACTCATCGAAATGTTGATGACCTTCTTTCATAAATGCGGGCTTATAGGTACGGAACTCACCATCAATTCGATCGGCCACGCAGCCGACAATTGCCGGCGCGGGTATGTCAGGAAGCTGCGTGAAGAACTTCTCAAAGTGAAAGACAAACTCGGCGCGGATTCCCAGCGCCGCATCGAAACCAATCCGCTGCGCGTCCTCGACTCGAAACTGGAGCACGAGCAGCCCGTCATTCTGACGCTGCCCCACATCGCCGACCATCTTTGCGACGACTGCAAGGCACATTACGCGGCTGTGAAGCGCGATCTCGATCTTCGCGGCGTCGCGTATCGCGAAAACTGGCGCCTCGTCCGCGGCCTCGACTACTACATGCGCACCACGTTTGAAATCACCGCAAAAGGTCTCGGCTCGCAAAATGCCGTCTGCGGCGGCGGCCGGTACGACGGTCTCGTCGAACTCCTCGGCGGGCCGCCCACCAAGGGCATCGGCTTCGCCATCGGCGAAGACCGCCTTATCTTATCTCTCGAAGAGAGCGGCAAAGCGCCCGCCGCACAGGGCCGCGACGTCTTTATCGCCTGGATGGGCCAAAACGCATATGCTACCGCGATCCGCGCCGCCAAGGCTCTGCGCAGCGCCGGCTTCCGCGTCGAGGTGCCTGCCACCGAACTGAAATTCGGCAAAGCGCTCGAACGCGCCAGCAAGCTTGGTTCGCGCTTCGCGCTTATTCTCGGCGACGACGAAGTGCAGAGCGGCGAGTGGACCCTCAAAAACCTTGCAAACGCCGAGCAGCAGAAACTCACCGAACAAGCTCTGCTAGAATATCTGCGTAGGTAGCACAGGCGCTCCTGCCTGCCGGGTTTCCGCGCCCGCCGGCACGGCCCGCGATGCGTGCCGCTGAATAGGAATCATCTGGAAGAAGAGCACAGGCAAGATTGCCTTTGCTACTGGAGAAGACAAACCCTTGCTCGATTTTCTCGGGAATCTCGAACGCACACACTACTGCGGCGCTCTGCGCGCTTCCGACGAGGCCCGCGACGCCATCGTCATGGGCTGGGTTTCCGGCCGCCGCGATCTCGGCAACTTGCTCTTTCTCGACATTCGCGATCGTACCGGCATCGTGCAGGCGGTTTTCAACAAGGAGTCGCAGCCCGCGGCGCACGCCAAAGCCGAGCAGGCCCGCGGTGAATTTGTGGTCGCGGTCGAAGGCAAGGTCATCAAGCGGCAAAAAGCGAATCCGGAGATCGCCACCGGCGAAGTCGAGCTGATCGCCACAAAGCTGCACATTCTGAATAACGCCAAAACGCCGCCATTCCCCATCGAAGAGGAAATCAACGCCGCCGAAGAAACGCGCCTGCGCTACCGCTATCTCGACCTGCGCCGCCCCAAGTCGCACGGCAACCTCGCGCTGCGCCACAAAATTGTCCTCGAAATTCGCAAGACCATGGACGAACTGGGCTTCCTCGAAATTGAAACGCCCATGCTCACGCGCTCGACGCCCGAAGGCGCGCGCGATTATCTCGTCCCCAGCCGCGTGCATCACGGCCAGTTCTACGCGCTGCCGCAGTCGCCGCAAATCTTCAAGCAAATACTGATGATTGGCGGGCTCGACCGCTACTTCCAGATCGTGAAATGTTTTCGCGATGAGGATTTGCGCGCCGACCGCCAGCCCGAATTCACGCAGCTCGACGTGGAGATGTCTTTCCCGCGCCAGGAAGATATTTTTCACGTCATCGAAACGGTGATGGTGCGTGCGTGCGCGGTTGCGGGCGTCAAAACGCAAGGCTCGTTTCCGCACATGCTTTACAAGGACGCTATTCGCAAATACGGCAGCGACAAGCCGGACCTGCGCTTTGGGATGGAGTTGCACGAAGTGACGGACTGCTTCCCGGAAGAGGCGAAGGCCAAGCTGGGGATTGAAGGGGGCTTGTTTGCTCTCGCCGCTCCTGGCGCGGCAGGATATTCGCGTAAACAGCTCGATGAGCTGACCGAAAAAGCCAAATCCAACGGCGCGCGGGGCGCGTATTTCGTGAAGCTGTCCCCCGAAGGAACGACCTCGACCGTTGAAAAGCTAATCGGTGCGGAAAACGTAAAGAAACTGGCAGATGCGTGCGGAGCAAAGACCGGCGATTTGGTTGTCGCCGCGAGCGCGAAGCAGCAAATCAAAGGCACGGAAGCCGCGGCGCTCGTCGCCGGGCAATTACGTTTGCAACTAGGCGAAGCACTTGGCCTCATCGACCGCAAGCAATGGAAATTTCTCTGGATCACCGGCTTCCCGCTCTTTGAATGGAGCGAGAACGACAAAACATGGGTCAGCGCGCAGCATCCTTTCACCGGCATCGTGGATGAAGATCTGGAAAAGCTCGAATCCAAGCCGTGGGAGGTGCGCTCCAAGGGCTACGACCTCGTCCTCAACGGCAACGAGCTCGGTTCCGGCAGCATCCGTATTCACCGCCAGGACATTCAGGAGCGCCTCTTCCGCGCACTCGGCCTCAGCGAAGAGCAGCTCCGTCGCCGGTTCGGCTTCTTTCTCGACGCCCTGACCTACGGCACGCCGCCGCACGGCGGCATCGCCCTCGGCATCGACCGCATCGCCATGCTCCTCGCCGGCGAAAAATCCCTGCGCGAAGTCATCGCCTTCCCTAAGACCGCCAAAGCCCAGGATTTGATGGCAGAGTCTCCGAGCGAGGTCGACAAAGACCAACTCGACCAGCTCGGCATCGCTATTAGAGAAGTGGCCAAAGAAAAAGATTCAACCTGAACGGTACATTGTCTATGTCTTGGCTGCCGGCAATCCTTGAATCCACTTTTGGCGCACTCTTTGACTCTGCACGCGAGGCAAGGGTGCGCGATAGGCGTAGACCGGGATGGCTCTCGGGTCCGCTTGTAATTAGCTACTATGTGTTGCCAATACTGTTCCTGGTTTCTTTCTTTTTTTCGTGGAAACTTTCTGCAATCATCTCCGCCATGTTCATCGCTTCATATTAGTGGGAGCCATGACGGAAGAGGACGATCCGGGGTTTTGGTAAGGAGTGAATGAGCCGAATTCGGATACTGCCGGAAGCTGTCGCAAATAAAATCGCCGCGGGCGAGGTTGTCGAACGTCCCGCTTCGGTGGTGAAAGAGCTGTTGGAAAACGCGCTGGACGCGGGTGCGAAGACGATTCGCGTCGAGACCGAAGCCGGCGGCAAGCGGATGATCCGCGTGATCGACGACGGCCACGGCATGATCCACGACGACGCGCTGCTGGCCTTCGAGCGCCACGCTACGAGCAAACTGCGCTCCGCCGACGATTTGCTTTCCATCTCGACTCTCGGCTTTCGTGGCGAAGCGCTTCCAACAATCGCCGCGGTCTCGCGGCTGCTCCTTGAAACGCGAGACGAATCCGAAGCCGAAGGCACGCGCCTCGAATTTGCGGGCGGAAAACTCGTTAGCGTGAAGCCCGCGGGCCTGCCTGCGGGAACGACGATCAGCGTCGCCGATCTTTTCTACTGTGTTCCGGCGCGCAAGAAATTTCTAAAGTCGGACACCACCGAACTCGGTCACATCGCCTCGCTTGTCACGCACTATGCGCTTGCCAATCCCGACAAACAGTTCGTCCTGACCACGCCCACGCAGGAAATCGTGAACGCGCCTCCTGCGGAAAACCTTGCCGGTCGCATCTACCAAATCTTCGGCCGCCAAGCGATGGAGGAGCTGGTCGAAATTCCGCCAGCATCGGCGGCGTTTCGCGCTGCCATTACCGAGCCGGAACTCGAAACTGGCGAAGAAAGCGCCACGCTTACGGTTCGGGGTTTCACGTCGCGTCCTGACGTTCAGCGCCCCAACCGCAACGGGATCTACATTTTCGTGAATCGCCGCCTCGTGCGCGACCGCCTGATTCTTCACGCCATTCACGAAGCCTATCGCAACATCCTCCCTCCCGCCGTTTTTCCCGCCACGCTGCTGTTCCTGGAAATGCCGTACGACGAAGTCGATGTCAACGTGCATCCTGCAAAAATCGAAGTGCGCTTCCGCCGCTCGCAATTCGTTCACGATTTTGCGCGCGACTCGATTCGCCAGGCGCTCATGAGCGTTCGCCCCGTTCCGAGCTTCGCCACCGCAGCGGCAAGCGCCTCGTCACAAGGGCTGTCGGCCCCCCATCGAAACGCGCTCGATGGTGGCTCGGCCGCTGCATCGTCTTTCGGCGCGGCTGCTGCCGGCGGCGTTCCGCGCGCGATCATTCCCGGAATGGAAGAAATCGGCGTTGGCTCTGGCGTTGGTTCGGAGGGCGGCTTCGATTCAACGCCCGACGCGCTTCGGCCCGTTGCGCACCGCTTCGCGTTTCCCGCTCGCCTCGAATCTCCCATTGAGTCTGGTATGGCTTCCGCTGCGGCCGCTGCTGCGGAGTCGCTTACTACATCGAGCTGGGCGGGAAATCTCGCGCCGCCTAGCGCCAGCGCGCCGGCTATGCTTCCTCGGCCCGAGCAAATTGCGGATCTGAAACCCCTTGGCCAGGTGAGTTCGAGTTTTATCGTTGCGGTGAACGGCGAGGGTCTTTGGCTTGTCGATCAGCATGTTGCGCACGAGCGCGTACTCTTCGAGCAGCACCTCGACGCGCGGCGCGCGGGAAAAGTGGAAGCGCAGCGCATGCTCATGCCGATGGTGATCGAGCTTTCGCCGCGCCAGATTGTGATCTACGAAAAAATCGCAGAAGAACTGGCTGCGAATGGATTCGAAGTCGAGCCAATGGGGCCGCGCAACGTTGCGATTCAAGCTGTGCCGGCGGGAATTGCGCCGGGCGATGCGGAGAAGCTTTTGACGGAAATTCTGGACGGCATCGAACGGGAGAGTGCGGCGATTTCTATTGATACGCTGCAAGCGAAAATCGCTGCTTCTACCGCGTGCCACGCGGCGATCAAAGTGAATATGCCGCTCGATCAAACGAAAATGGAATGGCTTCTCGGCGCGCTCGCGAAAACGAATTTTCCAATGAGCTGTCCGCATGGGCGGCCCGTCGTGCTGCGGTATTCGGTGAAGGAGATCGAGAAAGCGTTTCATCGGATTTGAAGCGGCGAAAAGAAAGAGTTTCGACAGAGGACAGAGAGTTCACAGAAGACACAGAAAAGCACAGGACACGTAGCTGAGTTGGTGCCGGATACTCCAGGAGAGGAATCGAATGACGGAAGGGCAGAAGACGGCGGTTATTTTTGGGTTGGCAAACAAACGCAGCATCGCTTGGGCGATCGCCCAGAAGCTTTCGGCGGCGGGCTGGCGATTGGGCATCGCGTATATGAACGAGAGGCTTGGGCTGGAGGCGAAGGATCTGATCGCGGAGCTGCCGGGCGCGGATGGATTCATGTGTGACCTTACGCAGGATGATCAGGTCGCGCGCGTGTTCGAAGAATTCAAGGAGAAGTACGGAGTCATTCACGGATTGGTGCACAGTGTGGGGTTTGCTCCGCCTGACGAATTGAAGAAGCCGTTTGTGGAGACTTCGCGCGAGGGATTTCGCATTGCGCATGACATCAGCGTGTATTCGCTGATTGCGGTGTCACGAGGCGCCATGCCGTTAATGGCCTCCGGCGGAGGAATCGTTACACTGACGTACTTCGGCTCTGAAAAAGTCGTGCCGAATTACAACGTGATGGGCGTGGCCAAGGCGGCGCTCGAAGCGACGGTGCGGTATCTGGCTTTCGATCTGGGGCCGAAAGCGATCCGCGTCAATGCTATTTCCGCGGGTCCGATCAAGTCGCTTGCGGCGCGGGGCATCGCGAATTTTAGCGACATGCTTCGGGCGCAGGCAGAACGGGCGCCCCTGAAACGCACCGTTGATCCCGGAGAAGTCGGCTCGACCGCGGCGTTTTTGCTTTCGGACGCCGCCTCGGGAATTACCGGCGAAACGATTTACGTCGATTGCGGCTATAACATCATGGGATTTTGAGTGGCACAGGCGCTCCTGCCTGTGCGGTTTTGTCTTGCGCTCGTCGCGAAAATGCAATGGAAAAGTACCTGGAGAAAAAAGCGCACAGCCAGGAGTGACCGCGCTACGCAAATGCTGAAACTCACGATCGCCATTGACGGACCGGCCGGCTCGGGGAAGAGCAGCCTGGCCAAGCGTGTTGCGCTCCTTCTGGGATATTTGTATCTCGACAGCGGGGCGATGTACCGCGCGCTTGCGCTGAAAGCTCTGCGGAAGCAAATTTCATTCGACGATTTTGTGGCGCTCGACAAATTGGCTCGTGCGACGCACATCGAATTGCAACCTCCAACTTCGGCTCAGGAAGCCGCGGGCTCGAAAAACTGCGTTTTTCTGGATGGCGAGGAGGTGACGCAGGCGATTCGGACCCCCGAAGTGGCGCAAGGGGCATCACGGCTGGCCACGATCGCCGGAGTACGCGAGATTCTTGTCGCCGAGCAGCAGCGTGCCGGCGCTGGCGGAGGCGTAGTGATGGAAGGGCGCGACATCGGCACGGTCGTTTTTCCGCTCGCCGACCTGAAGATTTTTCTCGAAGCCTCGCCGGAAGTGCGCGCGGACCGGCGCTGGAAAGAACATCAGGAAAAAGGCGAAACCATGACGCTGGCGCAGGTGGTAGAGGAAGTTCACGAGCGTGATCGGCGGGACCGCGAACGGAAAGTGTCGCCGCTGGTGCGCGCTTCCGATGCCGTGCTGGTGGATAACACCGCGATGGATGTCGAGCAGACCGCGCGGCTTGTCGTAATGCTCGCGCGCGAGCGCGAAAGGGAATTGTCAAAAGCCGCGGCCCGGGAAGCGTAATCAGGTTTTTCGTTGAATCTTTGAGCAGAGACTTTTCCGCTGACCTCCTTGGCCTCTTCAAGACCAGCATCACCAGCTGGTTCGCCCCGCCGTCGTACCCGCAACAGTTTATGGCTTGGCACAAAACTCCCGAGCCCGGTGTCTATTGCACAGTAGCAGCCGGATCGATGCGAGGGACGCATGGGCGAATGGAACATGCTGGAACTGTGGCGTTCCATGGGAACGCTGTGTCACGGAGTGGTGATTGTGCTGGCGATCATGTTTGTGCGCTCGCTGGGTGTGAGCGCAAGCCGCGCTTTGCGCTATCGGCTTGCACGCGAACAATCGAAAGCTTACATCTTCGAGACGATAGATTCCTTTCGTGAAGGGAAGTTGGAACACGCGATTGTCGTCGCGGAACGCAACAAGCGGAGTCATATAGCGAGCATTGTCACCGCAGGTTTGCTGGATTTTCAGGCGGCGCCAGACGGCATGCCGGAACAACAGGTGATCGAAGGCGTGCAGAGGAGTCTCGAACGTTCGAGCGCGGAAACCACCGAAGAAATGAAGCGCGGGCTGAGCGGACTGGCAACCATAGCGGCGACGGCGCCGTTTGTCGGGTTGTTTGGCACGGTCATCGGGATTTTAAACGCTTTTCGCAGCATTGATGTGATGCATGCGACGGCAATCAAGGTCATCGCCGGGTCGATTTCAGAAGCGCTGCTGACAACCGCGATCGGATTGTCGGTGGCGGTACCGGCGGTGTGGTGTTACAACCTGCTGACCAGCCAGATGGACGCGTTTGGCGTAGAGATGCAGAACTGCGCGCTGGAGCTAGTGACGTATCTGCGCGCGCGTCAGGTCGGTTTGCACAAGGACATGCGAGCGCCGGTTATTTCTGGGTGAGAAATAACTTGGCTTCGCGAAGCTCGGGAAGGTCGGCGGTGGGCCGGGGGCAATTGGCGAGCAGCTTCGAGTAGTAAGCGGATGCATTCTGGCGATCGCCAGCGAGCTGAGCGGCGCGAGCAGCGCCGTAGAGGGAATTGAAGCGCTCGGGAGTCAGTTTCAGAGAGGCTTCGAAGGCTTCGAGAGCGGAAGCGGATTGTTTTGCTTCGAGAAACATTTCTCCAAGAAGTTCGCGAGCGGGCACGATGGCTCCCGGTGTTACAGGGAGCTTTTCCGTGGAATCTTCGTGGTCCGCTGCTGAACGCATCTGTCGAAGAGCGTCGTCCTTCTTTCCCTCCGCGAAAGAAATCCAGGCGGTGACGATTTCGCGCTGGATATCCACCTGTTCCGCGGAGTAGTTGTTCTGTTCGGCGAGAAGCGTGTCGCGCAACGAGACCATCTGTTGCACGGCATCGCGTGCGCCGTCGGTCTTGCCGCCGCGGGCGAGTCCCAGGGCTCGCGCGAAATAGAGGTCGCACTCGGTCCACGCGTAACGGCCGCCGGGAAAAGTATCCGGCGGCAAAGCAAGGGCGGCAGCGTCGGACCAGCGATGGCGTTCTACGGCCAAACGTGAAGGAATAGCAGCGGTGGCATAGAGCGCGGTGAAATAGGCAGGGTCACCTTTCGCCACTTTTGGCAAGGAAGCAAGAACGTTGAGAGCTTGGAGGTCTTCCCCTGTCTGAAGATAAGCGTAGGCCAGGTAGTCCATAGCGTGAAGTTCGTCGCCGGCCAAGCCATTTTTCCTCGCCGCCGCGGCCGAAGCTATATTGGAATCGATCGATTCTTGCCACAGGCCGAGGCGCGTGAAAATGTGCGAGGGCATGTGGAGAGCGTGAGGAGCGTCGGGAGCGATTTTAGCGTAACGGCGGGCGGCATCGAGTGCAAGTGGGGCCAGGGCAGGGTAGTCATCACAGTGGATGATGTAGTGGGCCAAGCCGGGATGATCGGGGTATTCGGCAAAAAGTTTTTCGAGAATGGCGCTGGCTCTTTTCTGGTTCGCGTAAGTTTTGTCGCTAATAGGCGCATCGGCGCGGACCGCCAGCGCGTAGAAGATGGCGGCTTCGATGTCTTCCGGGTAACGCCCGTAGATCTGCTGCATCGATTTTTCGTAGTCGAGTGCGCGGACGGTGTGGCTACGCGTATCGGAATCTTTGTAGAAAAGTTCCATGGCGGCGATGTAATCGCGTTCGCGCTGCGTTTTCGGGCTTGCGGCCTTCGCTTTTTTGACGGCGGCTTCGCCTGCTTGCAGATCGAGTTGAGTAGGAGGATCCCACAGCTGACGATAGTGGGACATGGCGACGCCCCACTCCGCCATGCCGCAGGAGGGATCCGCTTTTGCGACGGCCTGGAAAGTCTCTTCGGATTTTTTGTACCAGAAGGAATGGAGCAACGCGACGGCGCGATTGAAATCGGGCTGGACCGTTGGCGTGCATGAGGTAGGGAAGTTGACGCTACCGAGAATCGCGGCGTCCGGAGAGCCGTGCTCGTGTTGAGCGACGGCAGCCGGGGCGAAGGCCGCGCCGGCGCAGAATAAAAATGCGAGCAAGAGCCGGTAAAATTGCATGAGCTGTCTTGTGTCTCCTCCGTCGAAACTAGAAGCAGTAAAAACCATTGCGCCGAAGTATATCTTGAATTGGGTGCTGTTTTTTGAGAGAAGCCGCCAGCCGAGCGAAGGGATCGGGAAAAAGCGGGGCCGAGGGCTAAGTACTTGAAAATTAACAAGTAATGCAAAAAATGGGCCAAAAACGGAGATTTCTGAAAGAAAGTGCTTGACAGAATTCTGAGGTGCGTTTACTTTCGGATTACCTCAGATGTACCCTGCTGCAAATTAGGGCAGGTCCTCACTGAGCGTGAAAAGCAAATATGAGACACGAAGATAAAAGCCAATTCGAAACCGCACCAAGGCGATTGAGTCTCGTGGATTGCTTTCTCACGCGACCGTAGTCAATTCTTTTCATTGACCGCCTAAGTCGTTTCGATCCAATACGATTCGTCGCTGAAGCTTTTTGCTTTGCGGTGAAACTGTAGCCAAGGTCGAGAAATTTCGAGCTACAGGGCCGGCGTAAATCATTGTGACGCAGAGGTTTCGCTAAAAAAGAGAAGTCCGGGATGGTGAAGTTCACGGTTACTTCTGTGGCAAGGCCGAAAGGCTCGGGTTCGAATCCTGAAAGACCGTGAGCGCTGATTCCTCCCGGAAATGGCAGACGCGCTGGGTGCAGAAGAAATGTTGCTACGCAGCGTGACGCTATGGGTGTGCCTCGAAGACGAGTAATGAGGCAACGAAGTGAAGTAAGGAGGGAAGAAAAAGGATGGAAGAGTTTGCGGCGTGGTGAAGGCTCGGGTTACATCGGGCTCCGGTGGTTGTGGGTTCGATTCCCACCAGTGACGAAAGTTGCTGTAGCTCAGTGGCAGAGCAACGGACAAAAAGCCTGGGCCGCTGATTCCCGCCGCAGAAGGAAAGAGCACAGCCGCTTCGAAGCTCGGCCGAGGCAAAAGTGGCTGTGCTACCGAGACGCCGGGATGGCGCGGGGAAGAGTTACTTCGTCTGTAACACGATGTGGGGCTGAGGCTCCGCAACTCTGCTCGACTATTCCTCCCGGCTTGATTTGCCGGCGCGAATCGCGGATGGGTGGCGATTCGCGCCGTGGCTCCGGAGCGGTGCCCTAGAGAGGAGAAAGAATTTACACAGAGGGCACAGAGTTCAGAGAGTCCGCGGAGAGGAAAAAACAAAGAGGCCGGGGCAGAAGAGGCCGAGGATTTGCGACGAGGTTGGACGTGCTGTAGGACAGGGTTACTTCGCCTGACACGCGGGAGGTTGTGGGTTTGAATCCCACCTGGCTGATGCGAGCCAGTAGCTCAATGGACAGAGCGCCTAATGTCCCTGGCCGGATGTTCCCGTCCAGCAATTTTTGGATGGAAGAAAGGAAAGGAGGTGCAACGTGGAAAACGTAATGTCGCTGGAAGGTCCGGTGTTAAAGGTCAAGGACGAATTGATGTTGCTGATCCCCCTGGCGGATGGAGGATCTCAGCTGGTGGAGTGTTCCCGCGGCATCTCCGAGGTTCAGGGCGAGTTTTTGAAGATTGTGATTCCTGAATGGCTGGCCGGAATGCTGCGGATTGAGGAAGGGGACTTGGTTTGTGTGCACAACACTGGCGGCAGGTTCCACATCAATGCGACGAGTCCGCGGCCGGTGCATTGAATTCGTCGAGAGGGAAGAGGCTTTTACAACGCTAACAGTTTTGTTTTGAATGCAGATTTGAATCCGCGGAAAGAGGCCATAAATGGAAACGAACCATCAAGGAACGAGTTCTCCGCTGGTTGCGGGTCAAAACGCGGCGGCGGAGCAATGCTCCGCACCGTAAACACATTCCGACTGCCGGAGGCAGTCTTAGAAAGGAAAAAAACAGTGGGCAGTGATTTGAGTCGTTACTTTTCCCGGATGGGCGCGCGAGTGAAGGTGCTGGAAGGCGAGCCTATTTTGCGCCGCCGGAACTTGAACCGATCTCGCGAGGAAACTCCGCGAATTGTTCTCGACATCCGTCGAGACAACCGAGGTGAATACTTCGAGATCCGGACAGGACCAGGGGCCAGACAGGAGATCGTCGTTCTGAACGTCCAGCCTCGGGAAAAGCATTTGCTTCTGCTTAGCCGGCAGTTCGGCGAGCAGGGGCAATTTCTGGCCAAGCAGAAGTTTTTGTGCGGCCACGACGAGCGGCATTGGTTCGTAGCAGCCATTCCGGAAAACGAACCGGTGAGCACCGTCGCGGGCGCAAAGTTCGCGCTGAAGCCAGAAGAAGTGCGAGCGCGGGAAGCCCTGCTTGGAATTTCGCGTAAGGCGAGTTTCCAGCGCAGGAATTCAGCTTTCCTTCGCCAAGGAGAATGGTTTTTTGTTCCCGCGGCGCTGAAAACTGATCCTTTACGCGTTCTCAAGAACGAGCCGCTTTCACGCGGAAATGGCAGCAAGCCGCATTGGGCCGAGGAGTGCTATCGGTCCGGCGGGGAAACTGTGTACGTCTCGGCGCAATATCCGAAGGGATTGACCGCCGCGGAATACCAGAGGCTGCCGGCGAACGAGCGGAATTCGGGCTTCAAGATCATGAAGCGCGATGCAGCGGTTTACGTGCGCGGGAAGATGTCGCATCCCGACCACGAAACCGTAACGCTGAAAGGTTGGCATCGCGTGTTGATGAACACCGAGAATCGCTCGATTGCCATGCGCTCTCTGGCGTTTCTCGATTAATGGCCGGGGATTTGTGCCTCGGAGAGGGATTCCGGGGCACAAAGCCTTTGGAGAAAGGAGGGAGGTAGAGATGGCGAAGATGAATGTGTGGAAGCGAATGTTCCCGGTGCGGACGCACGAAGGAGCGGTGGCGCAGCGCCTGGATGTGAAGACCGAGCTGCGGCGCACCGTGCTGACGTGCCTGCTCTGGGAAGATGCGTTCTACGAAAGAGGGAACGACATTGCGAAGCGGATCGCAGAGCTTGTGGCGCGAAGCAAGCCGGAAGATGTGGCGGCTCTTGCGCGCGAAGCCCGCGACAAGATGCAGCTTCGCCATGCGCCGCTCTTTGTGACGCGCGAACTTGCGCGGTGCAAAGGTGCGGGGCCGCTCGTGGCGGAAACGCTCGAGCACGTAATCCAGCGGGCGGACGAACTCGGCGAGTTCGTGGCGCTCTACTGGAAGGAGATGAAGCAGCCCCTGTCCGCGGGAGTTAAGCGCGGGCTGGCGCAGGCGTTCACGAAGTTCGACGCCTACCAGCTTGCGAAGTACAACCGCGATTCGGTGGTAACCCTGCGCGACGTGCTGTTTCTCTGCCACGCAAAGCCGAAGGATGCCGAGCAAGAAGCTGTTTGGAAGAAGCTCGTTGAGAACACGCTCGAGCCTCCCGACACTTGGGAGGTTGCCTTGTCCGCAGGGAAGGACAAGCGCGAGAATTTCGAACGGCTCCTGCGCGAGGGGAAGCTGGGCGGCCTGGCCGTTCTGCGAAACCTGCGCCTGATGCTTGCATCGGGTGTGGATCCGAAGCTGGTTCGCGAGCGGCTCGAGAAGGGAGTTGCGCGGGCGCTGCCGTTTCGATTCGTGACGGCGGCACGGCACGCTCCGAAGCTCGAGGAAAGCATCGAGGTCGCCATGCTCAAGGGAATCGCCGGACTCGAAAAGCTGCCGGGATCGACTGGACTCGTCCTGGACGTGTCTGGCTCGATGGATGGCGTGCTTTCGAAGAAAGGCGAGACCACGCGCATGGACGCTGCGGCGGGACTTGCCATTCTGCTTCGCGAGAAGGCCGATGAGTTTTCGATCGCAACCTTCTCCGATGCTTGCGTGGAGATTCCTCCGCGACGTGGATTCGTGCTGCGGGATGCGATAAGGGCGTCGCAGGCGCACTCGGGCACGTATCTCAAGCGCGCGCTGGTTCAGCTCCATGAGAAGCCGGAGTGGCGTGAGCTTGATCGGGTGATCGTGATTACCGACGAGCAGACGCACGACGGAATCCTGCCGGCGTGGACTCCGCGCGCGTACGTGGTGAACGTGGCCCCGTACAAGCACGGCGTGAGCTACGGCAATGGATGGACGCACGTGGAAGGATGGTCTGAGCGGATCGTGGACTATATCGCGGCTGCGGAGTCGGAAGACGGGGCTGCGAATTGACTGCGACAACTTAAAACAAAGTCCTCAGGCCTGAAGGCCTGAGCTTCAAAAAAACGGCGCAGCGGAGAAACCCGGTGCGCCGTTTTTTCCTGTAAGCGTGCAAGAAAATGATCGGGGTTGGTTGTTTACGTAGGTGCGGACATCGACCCGAGAAATTCCGCGTTGGACTTGGACTTCGTGAGGCGGCTGAGCAAAAGCTCCATTGCTTCGACGGTCGAGAGAGGGCTCAAGACTTTGCGCAGGACCCAAACGCGGCTCAGTTCGTCCGGCGGAAGGAGCAATTCGTCCTTGCGCGTGCCGGAGCGCTGGATGTCGATGGCCGGGAAAACGCGCTTATCGGCCAGGCGGCGGTCGAGATAAATTTCCATGTTGCCGGTGCCCTTGAACTCTTCGAAGATGACGTCGTCCATGCGGCTGCCGGTGTCGATCAGCGCGGTGGCGATGATGGTGAGCGAGCCGCCTTCTTCGACGTTGCGTGCGGCCGCAAAGAAGCGGCGCGGGCGCTGGAGGGCGTTGGCGTCAATGCCGCCGGAGAGGACTTTACCGGAAGGCGGTGTGACCGCGTTATAAGCGCGGGCGAGACGTGTGACGGAATCGAGCAGCACGACGACGTCGCGCTTGTGCTCGACGAGGCGCTTGGCCTTTTCGAGAACCATTTCGGCGACTTGAATATGGCGCTGGGGCGGCTCGTCGAAGGTCGAGCTGATGACTTCCCCCTTGACGGTGCGCTGCATGTCGGTGACTTCTTCAGGGCGCTCGTCGATGAGCAGCACGATAAGCGCGACTTCCGGATGATTGGTCGTGATGGAATTGGCCATGGACTGCAGAATCATGGTTTTGCCGGTTCGCGGCGGGGCGTTGACCAGACCGCGCTGGCCTTTGCCAACGGGGCAGAGAAGGTCGAGCACGCGGCCCGTCATGTTCTCTTTGGTGGTTTCCATCTTGAGGCGGCCCTGGGGGTAGAGCGGCGTCAGGTTATCGAAGAAGATTTTGTTACGCGCGACTTCTGGATCTTCGAAATTGACGGCTTCGACTTTGATGAGCGCGAAATAGCGCTCGCCGTCTTTCGGCGGGCGCACCTGGCCGGAGACAGTGTCCCCGGTGCGGAGATCGAATTTGCGGATTTGCGACGGAGAAACGTAGATGTCGTCAGGGCCCGGGAGATAGTTGTATTCCGGCGCGCGGAGAAAACCGAATCCGTCGGGGAGACATTCGAGGACGCCTTCGGAAAAGATCAATCCATTTTTCTCCGTTTGGGCGCGGAGAATCTGGAAGATCAATTCCTGTTTGCGCATGCCGCTGGCGCCAGGAATATTCAATTCCTTGGCGATCTTGGCGAGGTCGGTGATGTTTTTTTCTTTTAACTCGGCGAGGCTAATGCTCATCTGATTGCTTCCTTCAACGCTTGTTTCTTTCATATGTCCTTAACTTTGATTGTGTAAATTGACCTTCTTTTTGCGTGGCCGCGGTGCGGTCAACAAAATCCCGGATTTTTAGTGAGGTGGCGCACCACACTGGCTGACAAACTAAAACATGCCAGGATGGGCAAGCCAGACTTTCTGAAACCGGCGGCAGCGCCGGACCACGACATGCCTGGAAAAACTCGCAAGGCGGGCCCAAAATTACGCTGCTTAGTTGGTCAAACTCTTGTCTTTCTCGGCGCTGGCGACGAATGGTTCCGCGACGGGCGCAACCTCGGGATGTGCGAGCGGCACGATCAGCCGTTCGAGCGCAAGCTGCAGCACTTCATCCATGGTTTCTACAAAATGAACCTTGAGACAGGAGAGGATCTCCTGCGGGATATCCGCCAGATCCTTCTCATTGTCCTTCGGAAGCACTACTGTGTGCAAGCCCATTCGATGGGCGGCCAGCAGCTTTTCCTTGACGCCGCCGATGGGCAGGACTTTGCCGCGCAAGGTGATTTCGCCGGTCATGGTGATGTCGCGGCGCACGGGGATTTTGGTCAAGGCACTCACGATCGAAGTGCAGATCGTGATTCCGGCAGAAGGGCCGTCCTTGGGGATGGCGCCTTCGGGCACGTGCACGTGGATGTCGACATTGCGATAAAAATCTCTCGCCAGGCCGAGTTGCGCGGAGCGTGAGCGTACGTAGCTCATGGCGGCTTGCGCGGATTCCTGCATCACATCGCCGAGTTTCCCGGTGAGTGTGAGGCGGCCCTTGCCTTCCATCAGAGTCGCTTCGGTGGCCAGCACGCAGCCGCCGACTTCTGTCCACGCGAGGCCAGTGGTCAAGCCGATTTCGTTGTGCTTCTCGAGCCAGTATTCGCGGTACTTCAGGATGCCCAGAAAGTCGTTCGTGTTTGCGGGATTGATTTCGACGCCGACGGAAGCGCCTTCGGTCACGACCTTGCGCGCCATCTTGCGGGCGATGTTCTGGATTTCGCGTTCGAGGCTGCGCACGCCGGCTTCATGCGTATAGTGGCGGATGACATGCAGCAAGCCCTCGTCGGTGAACTTGAGATTATTCTCGTTGAGGCCGGTGGCTTCGCGCGCGCGCTTTACCAGGAAGCGCTTGGCGATTTCCAGCTTTTCCTGCTCCGTGTAACCCGGCAGCCGCAGAATTTCCATGCGGTCCTGCAACGGCTGAGGGATGGTGTGCAGCACGTTGGCGGTGCAGACGAACATCACTTTCGAAAGATCGTATTCCACGTCGAGATAGTGGTCCGTGAAACTGTGATTCAATTCGGGGTCGAGCACTTCCATCAGCGCCGCGGACGGGTCGCCGCGGAAGTCCGTGGACATTTTATCGACTTCGTCGAGGACAAAGATCGGATTGACTGTGCCGGCCTTCTTCATCATTTGGATGATCTGGCCAGGCAGAGCGCCGATATAGGTGCGGCGATGGCCGCGAATTTCGGCTTCATCGCGCACGCCGCCAAGCGACACGCGGACAAATTTGCGGCCGGTGGCGTGGCCGATGGACATCGCGAGCGAGGTCTTGCCGACGCCTGGAGGGCCGACGAAACAAAGTATCGAACCCTTGGGGTTTTTCACCAGCTGGCGGACTGCTAGAAATTCCAGGATGCGCTCTTTGATTTTTTCGAGGCCGTAGTGTTCTTCGTTGAGAATTTTTTCCGCGGCCAGGATATCGCGGATTTCTTTGGACTTCTTTTTCCAGGGTACCGCAAGGAGCCAATCGAGGTAATTCCGGCTGACGGTCGACTCCGCCGACATAGGCGGCATCAGCTCCAGCCGCTTAAGTTCCTGGATCGCTTTTTCGTGAACTTCCTTGCTCATTCCCGCCGAGTCGATTTTCTTTTTGAGCTCGTCGATCTCGCTCTTTTCGCCGCGACCCAGTTCCTTCTGAATGGCTTTGAGCTTTTCGTTGAGGTAGTACTCTTTTTGAGCGCGTTCCATCTGGCGCTTGACGCGCGTGTTGATGTTACGGTCGACGTTCAGCTTTTCGAGTTCAATTTCGAGTATGTCGCCGATGCGGTTAAGGCGCTCGATGGGATCGACCGTTTCCAGAAGGTCCTGCTTTTCATCGACAGGGAGCTGCAAGTTTGCGGCAATGGTGTCCGAAAGCCGCGCCGGGTCATCGCCGCGTGCCGCCGCGATCATCGTGTCGTAATTCAGGCTTTGCGAGAGCTTGATGAACTGTTCGTACAGGCCGGTGATTTTCTGCACAGTCTGGTCGACCGCCGGAGACGGCTCGACGCGGGCGTTCAGCAGGCGGACCGTTGCCCGGAAAAAACCTTCCTCAGAAGCTATCGAAAGTGCGCGAGCCCGCTCGACGCCCTCCACCAGGACCTTGATGTTGCCATCGGGCAGCTTGACACTCTGCACGATGTTGGCGAGCGTACCAACGGCGTAAATCTCTTCCGGCTTCGGGTCATCGACGGAAGCGTCGTGCTGCGTGGACAGGAATATTTTCTTGTCGCCGGCGAGCGCCTCTTCGAGCGCGCGCACGCTGGCTTCGCGGCCGACGATGAAGGGAGTCATCTGCTGAGGGAAGATGACCATATCGCGCACCGGCATCATTGGTACGCGCTTTAGATCCTGTTTTTCGCGAGTGAACATTGGGGCCCCTGAAAAGCTTACGACAGCCCGAAGCGGCCTATCCGGCCTTTTCGAGCAAACTCCAATTGATTTCCCGTCCGCGGACCATTTCCGCGGTAACCACAAAGTCGCGCACCTTGCGCTGCATCGGGAGGTGGTACATGAGTTCGAGCATGAGGTCTTCAAGAATCATGCGCAAGCCACGAGCGCCGACTTTGCGCTGCATGGCAAGCTCGGCGACAGTGTCGAGAGCGTCGTCGGTGAAACGCAGACGAACATTCTCGAATTCGAAGAGGCGCTGGTATTGCTTGAGCAGCGCGTTCTTGGGCTCTGTCAGAATACGGACAAGCACGCTCTTGTCCAGGTCGTTCATCACGCCTGCGACAGGCAAGCGGCCGACAAATTCGGGAATCAGGCCATAGCGGATCAAATCGCCGGGCTGTACCTGCTCGAGCAATTCGGTGTTGCGGCGACTCGGCGTCGAAGGCGCGGCGTCGGTGTGAAAACCGAGCGAATGGCGGCCAGCGCGCTTTTCGATAATTTTCTCGAGGCCGACGAAAGCGCCTCCGCAGACAAACAAGATGTTCGTGGTGTCGACCGGAGTAAATTCCTGGTGCGGGTGCTTGCGGCCGCCCTGAGGCGGCACGTTGGCGATGGTGCCCTCCAGGATTTTCAGCAGCGCTTGTTGGACGCCTTCGCCGCTTACGTCGCGCGTGATCGAAGGGTTCTCGTCCTTCTTGGCAATCTTGTCGATCTCGTCGATATAGATGATGCCTTGCTGGGCTTTCTGGACGTCGCCATCGGCGGCCTGCAGCAGCTTGAGAATAATGTTTTCAACGTCTTCGCCGACGTAGCCGGCTTCGGTAAGTGTGGTGGCGTCCACGATGGCGAACGGAACGTCCAGCATGCGCGAGAGAGTTTGCGCGAGAAGCGTCTTCCCCGTGCCCGTGGGCCCAATCAGTAGGATGTTGGACTTGCTCAGTTCGACGTCGCCCGGCTGCTTGTTCAAAAAGATGCGCTTGTAATGATTGTAGACGGCCACCGCGAGCTTCTTTTTCGTGCGGTCCTGTCCAATGACGTAGCCATCGAGAAATTGTTTGATCTCCGGCGGGCGCGGAAGCCTGCGCGCGGGCGCGGCGGCTTGCTCACGCTTTTCATCCTCGAGAATGGTCTGGCAAACGCCGACGCATTCGTTGCAGATGTAAGCGCGCGGATAGTCCGAGGGGGAGCTGATCAACTTTTCGACCTGTTCCTGAGTCTTGTGGCAAAAGGAACAGCGCAGCGGCTCGTCTGGGTTGAATTTTTTCACTGGTATGAGGGCCTCGTCTCCGCTGGGCTTCGACGGAGTCTCTAATCCCTATTCTAGGCCGATTTGTCCCTGGAGCAAAAGAGAAACTCGAAACGCTACTAACTTTTAAGAACCACTCGCGATCTCAGGTCGCCCCCGCGGCACGAGACCACTAGCGGTGCTTGTAAATAATCTCGTCGATCATGCCATATTCCTTGGCTTGTTCGGGATTCATGATGAAATCCCGCTCGACGTCTTTCTCGATTTTGTCGACCGTCTGGCCGCTGTGCTGCGAAAGCAACTGGTTGATGACCGTGCGCATACGCAGAATTTCTTTTGCGTGCAGATCAATGTCAGTGGCCTGGCCCCCGAGGCCAGACATCCACGGCTGGTGAATCAGGATACGTGCGTGAGGCAGCGCGAAACGCTTTTTGGGCGTTCCGCCCGCAAGAAGAACGGCCGCGATCGAAGCCGCTTGGCCGACGCAAGTCGTCACGACATCGGGCTTCACAAATTGCATCGTGTCATAGATGGCAAAGCCCGCGGTGATCGAGCCGCCAGGCGAATTGATGTAGAGCTGTATGTCTTTTTCCGGGTCTTCGGCTTGCAAGAAGAGCATCTGTGCGGTGGCCAGATTGGCGACGTGATCGTCAATCGGCGTGCCGATAAAAATGATGTGTTCCTTCAGCAGCCGGGAATAAATGTCGTAAGCGCGTTCGCCGCGGCTGGTCTGTTCGACCACCATGGGTACAAGCGTTGTGCCGCGATATTCGGGTTCTTCGAACTTTTTCATGGAGATTGTTGAACCGCCGGAATGTTTCACTTTGCATCTGCCGTTGCGACGCTTGCTGCAGCAACGGTTTTGACCTGAGCGTTCTGTGCGAGCCAGTCGAGAGTTTTATCGCTTCTCAACTTAGCTTTCATCCTATCGAGCGCACCTTGCTTTGTCAAACGAGCGCGTGTCGCTTCGGCGGATTCGCCACTATGGCCGGCCATGTGCTCGATCTCGTGATCGACTTCTTCGTCGGTAACGTCTATGTTCTCCGCGGTCGCGATGCGGTCGATGATGAGTTCAGCTTTCACGTCATCCGTCGCGCGTTCTTGCTGCCGCTTGCGCAGCGTGACCCAGTCCAGATTTACTGCGCGAGGATCGACGCCTTGCGCGGCCAGCGAGCGAACCACGCGTTCCAGCCGCACATCCATTTGATGCTCGACGAGCGCTTCGGGTACAGGAAAGTCGTGCAGCTTCACAAGCTCGGTGATGACTTTCTCCCTTTGCAATTCCTTCTGCCGGTGATCGCGCTGGTGCTCCAGGCTCTCTGAAACCTTCTTTTTCAGCTCGTCCAGCGTGGCAGCGTCGCTCACATCTTTCGCAAACTCGTCATTCAGCTCCGGCAGCTTTTTGTTCTTGATGCCGAGAACCTCCACGGCGTAGTTGTAGGTCTTCCCGGCAAGTTTGGCGTCGGGATAATCGGCGGGGTATGCGACTTCAAAATTCTTGTGGTCGCCTATATTCGCGCCGCGCAGGTTTTCGTTGAAGGGCTCCATCGTCTCTTCGGCGCCGATGTGGCACAGAACGCTATCCGCTTGCAGCGGTTCACCGCCGCCCGAGGGCGTTCCCATCAACTTCAATTGGACATAGTCGCCGTTTTCGACAGGGCGGGCTTCGACCGGAGCGAACGCCGCGGCCCGCTCGCGCATTTCCTCGAGAGTTTTCAGGACGTCCGCTTCGGTGATGTCCATCGCGGGCATCTCGATGGCGAGACCTTTGTAATTCGTCAGCTCGAACTCCGGAAGAACCTCGAAGACGGCGCGGAACTTCAGCGGCTGGCCTTCGGCAAAATCCAGCTTCTCGACTTGCGGCTGCGAAACGGGCGTCAGCTTTTGTTCGAAGACGGCTTTTTCGACGCGTTCCGGGACGAGCGATTGCAGGACTTCACCCTTAATGTCTTCGGCAAAGCGGCGGCGGATGAGCGAAACGGGTGCTTTGCCCGGCCGGAATCCCGGCACGCGTGCGACGCGGGCAAATTCCTTGGCCACACTTTCAATTTTTTTCGTTACTTCTTCCGCGGGAATCTCGAGATCCAGCTCGCGGCGGCAAGTTGCTTCAGCCATGGAACAATCCTCTCCTAGATAAATGATCCGGCAGCGTTTGGGTCTTCGCGAAAAGACTCACTGATCTCGACGGCATGCGTCCTGGTATCTAGCGGAAAGCTAAGCTTGACGGCCACGTTGCGGCCGCATCTGCACTCAGATGAGGCCAGACAGGTAAGAACTCTGCCTGCAACGCAAACTAAGAGTATAGGCGACGCTGCCGAGAGCGTCAATTGAAACGGCTGTCCGGTAGTGGGCCAGTTTTCGACCGCCGTGTTGACCAGGCACTATCGGAACCTGGGGTGCACGAAGGAAATGAGGATTATCGAAGCAGAGCGGCGCGAGTCTCGGCCAATTTTTTCTATTACTGTTTCAAGTAATGAAGCGCAACACATCCTGACTTAAAAATCCTGGACTCAACAAGTTTTAATTGTAATTTCTCCTGCAGGCTAATGCCTTCCAGCAGCCGTCTCCCTTCTCCTGCAACGACTGGCTGAATGACAAAACGATATTCATCAACCAGGCCAAGCTCTATCAGTTGCGAAGGAATGCTCACACCGCCGACTAAAATGTTTTTGCCTTGCTCGCGTTTCAGTCTAACTATTTCGTCTTGAAGGTTCGTACGAACAATTTTCGTATTTTTGTCTTCAGCGCTCTCCAATGATTGTGAAAAAACAATTTTGTTTGTGGAGACAAATGCTTTCGCAAATTCGTGCGATGCTTTTGTCTCAGAACGATCTTTTGCGACATCCGGCCAATAAGGAACCATCAATTGATAGGTTTTGCGCCCAAAGACCTGGAGGTCCACATCTCGCAAAAGGTGCGTAAAAAATCCGAGTAATTCTTCATCAGCAATTGTTTTGGTGTGGTCGCAGCAGCCATCTAAGGTAATGTTGATTGCGAAGATTACCTTTCTCATTTTCACC
>Ga0210391_10000201_pt1 | contig 71250 bp, 51 predicted proteins | sample IncBWC12OmetaG_FD_160573 | JGI IMG/M metagenome (GOLD analysis project Ga0210391, IMG submission 160573) | Forest soil microbial communities from Barre Woods Harvard Forest LTER site, Petersham, Massachusetts, United States - Inc-BW-C-12-O ...
CCATAGGGCCCGCGTCCGCCGCAAACTGGGCGGCCACGTTCAAACGGCTTAATCGAACGCGCGCAGAACACCCTGCCTGTCTTCACGTATTCGCGAAAACGCGCGTCCGATTAAGCGCTAGCGTTTACCAGGAGTTGAAACTCAGCGAAGGACCAGACCCACTGGTCGAGCCGGTCATTCGAGCCACGGAATTACGCTGCTTCTTCAACAGCCGTCAGAAATTGGACGGGGGGCAGATAGCCATGCTCTTCAATGTAATGGACAATCAGCACGGGGGCAGCGAATGTAACTCCTGCGCTGGAAACTCTAATCTCGCCATTGCTTATACGGGACGCGAGCCAATTTCCATTGGGGCTATTCAAATCCAAAACAAGATGGTGAGGAGCGAGGGTTTCCTTAGGGAGAGCGGGTTCAGCACATTAATCCTAGATGTGAGAGCCCCGATAAATTTCCACAGGTTTGGCGGCAAGCAATTTCAACCTTTGGATTAGATAAGCGTCGACAGTTCCTTGAGTGAACGGATGAGTATTATCCAGCCAGCCCACGTTAAGTACCCACGGCTGCGAAAGGCCTCCGTATTCATAATGGGAAAGGTCGGGGAAATAAGTCATCGCCCTGGTTTACTCCGCTTTTCGATTCTACTAAGGTCGGAGAAACTTTGTAAGCCGTGTGTAAGGCGGAATTTTCGCTCGTGGCACATTGGATTCGGAGTAGGCGTGTCGATACCGGAGTTTCCGCTTGATAAGTGCGGGAAAACTCCGCGAAAAACGATGCGTCCTAAGCGGGTCCGTGGGCATCGTCGCACGCCTAATCGGAGAAGTGGATTTCGGCGGATCGGCTACAGATGGCAGCACAACTCTGGAACGGGTAATCCTCTCAGCGCACGCGTTACCGGAGTTGGCCTGTTCCACTTGGATCGATAACGCGTTAAGGCAACAGCCCAAGACCTATCAGTTCGGTCCGAAGCGCGGCTGCGTCTGTAAATAGGATGCCATGCATACCAAAGGCCATCGCTGCCTCCACGTTGGGTTCGCGGTCATCGATGTAAACAGTCAAGGCAGGGTCGATCGCAAAAGTCTCCAGGAAAAGTTTGAAAATGCGCGGATCAGGTTTCAGCAGTTTCACCTCCCCAGAAAGCATTACTCCGCTGAACCACTTCAAAAACTCGAACCGCTTCAGAGCGGCAGGGAAGGTCTCAACAGACCAGTTGCTCAGTGCATATAAGGGAACTCTGTGAGAATTTAGCCCCGTGAGGATGTCAACAGTGCCAGAGATTGGCCCGGCTAGCATCTCGTCATACCGTCGGACCCAGGCATCAATCAACGGTGCCTTATGCGGATGAACTAGCTTCAGTGAAGAGCAGGCATCGGCAAACGGGCGACCAGCGTCCTGTTGTTCGTTCCAGGATTGTGTACACACCTTGGCGAGAAACTCCTCCATCGCTTCCATGTCGCCATCAAAAAGCTTGCGATACAAATACCGTGGGTTCCAATCAATCAGAACCCCGCCGAGATCGAACACGGCGATGGAGCATTGAGCCATGAGGAAAAAATTCTAACTGAGAGAACGACTCCGGTCGAGGTGTTCAGTATTCAGCGAACCTGTCTTTGAGATCACGCGTAAAGCCCAAGAGGGAGACTCAGGTTGCCAGGGGTTAGCCATTCTCTCGACGCGGGAGTGATCGAACACCGGTGGGGCAGGCGACTGGAAGGAACGTGGCGCGCTCTATTGCGTTGTACGATGTGGAGTCACCATATCTCCAAATGGCTCCATATGGAGTTGGCTTCACTCCGACCTAAACATCTTCTCGATCAAAACTTCGACGAAGATTACTTCTCCAAGCTCCCTTTCGAGGGAGCAATGCCTCATCAAGTGCACGGTGTTCTACCTCGCGCCACGTTTCGAGGAGCCTCTGTGGATGGCGGCTTCATTTGCCTTCTCTCAATCGATGGCTGTCGGAGGCGCGCAGCGTCAAGCCATAGATCTTCCTGATCTGCGCGATTTCTTTCAGGGTCTGCGGAGAAAACGGAGGCCTACCTTCGAAAGCATGAAGGACAACGCCCTCAAGCAAGTCGCCGAAACTCATATCTTTCAGCTCAGCCACCGCTTTCAGCACTTTGAGCAACCGCTTTTCCAAGCGAACGCCTGTTTGTACCCGGACGACTTCGATGCCTTCGTTCCTCATGGGTACCAATGTACGATGGTAGGTCATAGGAGGCAAGGGCGAATCCGCAACGGAATAGTTCCGGAAGCTGCTCGGCCAAACCAGTTTCGTCAAAGCAAGGAGATTCGCATCGACCCTCGGGAGCGGTTCAAGTACGGGAAACAGCACTGGTCCCTATCGAAGCGGGGGACTTCGCCCAACTCCCCTTCGACCGTCCCTTTCGGGACAGCGAGCGGAGTCCGTCTGATTTGCTTCGCCGCAGTGACATGGGTTCTTACTCGAAACGAAGTGCGACCATCGGATCGACTCGCATGGCCCGCCGGGCTGGAATCAAAGTTGCAACCAGCGCCGCAACGAGAAGCAACAGTGAGACACCGGCCAGCGTCATCGGGTCATTTGGTTTCACCCCATAAAGCAGCCCAGCCAGAAACCGGCTGAGAAACAACGCTAAGGTTGCTCCCAAACCTATCCCTAAACTCACCAGTAGAATCCCTTCTCCTGCAATCATCGTCAGGATACTGCCGGCATCCGCTCCAAGGGCCATACGAAGCCCTATTTCGTTAGTACGCTGCGTTACTAGCTGGGAAAGGACACCGTACAATCCAATGACCGCCAACAGCAAAGCGAATCCGGCGAAAGAACCCACGACCAAAGCGCGAAAACGGGGGTAGGCCAGATGCTCTTTCAAGAGAAGGTGTTCCGCCGTTTGTATATTGCTGACAGGTATGCTTGGATCGAGCGCTGAGACCTGACGCTGCACGATGTTGGCCAAGCCCATCGGATCAACGTTGCTTCGTACTAGAAGCGTGACTCTGCTGGGCGGCATCTGCGAAACGGGGAGGAACATTGCAGGAGTGTCCAGCCAACTCATCTCTTGAAAAGGATTTCCTCTCTTTTCGTTTGTGACAACTCCGACGATTCTCCGCCAGGGGTTGCGTTCAGGCGGAGCGCCAAAAGTCCGAATGTGCTGGCCCACAGGATCGTCAGCGGGGAAATACTTTGCTGCAAGAGCTTCATTCACGATGGCGACAGGTTCGGTTTGCAACTGATCGTCCGCTTTGAAGCTTCGTCCTTTCAGCAGCGGGATTCCGAGAGCTGAAAAATACTTGGGAGAAATTGATAGTACTCCGGAATCGTAGTGAGCGGTTTCCGGTGTGGACGGCTGGCGTCTTTCGACCTCAAGCGCGTCGAAGCCTTGAATGGGCCGAAAAGGGAGCAGGGAAGAAACCGCCGTTGTCTGTACCCCGGGAAGCGCATCCAATCCGCGGAAAATCTGGTCGTATATTCTTACTCGGTCCAGATCTAGGCTGTATGTTTTGGGCGGCAGGCTGATTGTCATCGTTGCTATGCGATCCGGTGCAAATCCGAATGGGATGGATGCAAAGCGGGCGGCGCTCTCCATGAGGAGGCCAGCACCTGCTAGGAGCACCAGGGACAGCATCACTTCAGCCACAATAAGCATCCTGGCCATCCGGCGTTTCCCGATCCCTTGTGTCGTGCCTTGACTGTTTGCTCGGAGGACTTCCACCAGGTTAATCTTTGACGCCTTCCAGGCTGGTACCAGGCCAAAAAAAAGGGTCGTGAGCACCGACAGGCTTGCCGTAAAGAGCAGGACCGGGGCGTTGATGCGAACCACAGCAGCCGATGGCAACTCCACTGGTTTCGTGATGTTAAATAGATGAATAACGGCCGCGGCGAGACAAGCACCAAGCCCAGCAGCGAATAGCGACAGCAACAAACCTTCGGTCAACAGCTGTCGGAGCAAGCGAATCATTCCTGATCCAATCGCAGAGCGAATCGCCAGCTCCCTGTGTCGCGACAGAGATCGTGTTAGCAAGAGATTCGCCACATTCCCGCAGCCAACGAGCAGCAGTGCGCTTACCGCGCCGAACAGTACAATAAGGCTCAAACGGAGGTTGGGGCCGGCCAGCCATGTGAGTTCTTCGTGTAACGGGAGAACCAGAGGTCGAGTCTCGGTGGCGTGTCGGTCATGTTCGTTCGCGCGGTCATGCAGTAGAACGAGCTCCGATGTTGCCGCAGAGATGGAAACACCAGCCTTCAGGTGCGCGTAGATAGCCAGGCCAGAATGACGTGGATCTCGCTCTAGGTTGTTATTGGGGCATATAAGGGTCCAGATTTGCGTGTCTTCCGGGAAAAACGTAAATGTGTCAGGCATTACCCCAATGACATCGCAAGCCTGATCGTCGAGCCTAATCGTGTTTCCAATGATGCGTTTCTGTCCACCGAGAATGTTTTTCCAAAAGGGATAAGCCAGAACAACTGTGCATCCGCGCGACAAGTCCTCCGCGGCGAAGGTTCGGCCGAGTGCCGGCGGTACTCCCAAAAGCGAAAAGAAGCCGAGCGTGGCCTGCACCTCGTGAATCTCCTTGGAAGTTCCGAAGCCAGTCAATGTTGGGTTTCCGGCTATCCACGTCATCCCGGCAAGACGATCGAAGCTCCGGCTCTCGTCTCGATACGCCTCAAAATCCTGATAGAGATCCATCAGCTTCGACAGCCCGGTGGCACGTGCTTCGCGGTCGTAGATGACAACCATGCGGCTCGAATCACGATAAGGCAGGGGTGTGAGAAGAACAGCGTGAAAAATGCTAAAGATGATTGTGCTTGCGCCAATGCCGAGTGCTAGCGTGAGCACGGCGACCGCAGTGAAGCCGGGAGACTTGCGGAGCATGCGGGTGGCGAAGCGCAAATCCTGCCACAATGTCTCCATAAAAGATTCCCAGCCGGCAGAGCGCACAACTTCCTTCGTAACTTCGAGACTTCCCCGCTCCAAGCGCACGGCGCGAAGCGCTTCGCTGCGGCTCATCCCCTCTTTTATCTTTTCCTCGGCTGCCATCTCCAAGAAACCGTTCAGTTCCTCTTCGAGCTCCCCTTCGACCCGTCCCTTTCGGAACAGCGATCGGAGTCCGTCTGACAGGCTTCGCAGCAGCGGCATATATTCTTACTCGTAACGCAAAGCAACTATGGGGTCGACACACATGGCCCTGCGCGCGGGGATGTAGCTAGCGACCAAGGCTACAACGAACAGCAGCAAAGGAACGCAAATGAATGCCAGAGGGTCGTGCGCACTGAGACCGAAAAGCATGCTGGAAAGCACATGGGACACAACAGCACACGCGCCCACACCCGCAAGCCCGCCGACTAGGACCGGCCGCATGGCCTGCCTAAGGACCAGCTTCATAACTTCGCTGCGATCGGCTCCAAGAGCCATGCGGATGCCGATCTCGTGCACACACTGGCTTACGCTGTAGGACGCCATCCCATATACACCGATCGAAGCAAGCAGCACTGCTAGAGCGCCCAGCGCCCCCGAGAGCGCGGCTAGTATACGCGAGGGTGAGCGCCAGACTTCGAGGTAGTCTGCGAGCCTGACCACATCGACGGGCATATCGGGATCGAGAGACCGCACGGCTTCGCGAATGCCTTTGGCGACCGGCGTGAAGCTTCCGTCGAAGCGCAGCAGCACATAAGTGCGCACGTTATCTTGTGGCCCGGCCGGAAAATAGAGGTATGGCGCCTTGACGTCGCCCAGATGCGAAACTTGTGCGTCCCTGGCCACGCCAATAACCGAGTATTCGCGCCCTGTATCTTGTCGCAGTGTTTTGCCGAGAGGGTCTTCGCCGGGCCAAATGCGTTGTGCTGTAGATTCGGTGACGATAATTCCCGGCGCGTCCTCTGTCTCGTCTGGTGTAAAGTCGCGCCCGCGTACGATGGGGATGCCGACCACAGAAAAATAGTCTGGCGTGATGTGATTGTATTCGATCAGGATTTTGTCGGGTCGGCCAGGAATGGTCATATAGTCGGCGCTGAAGTCGTGGCTCAGCGGCGCGCACTCCGCTTGCGCAATTTCGCTCACGCCAGGAAGCCCCGCAAGTCGCTCTCGCAACCGGCCAATAAATCCCGTCGCCCTGTTTTCATCGTAACCCTGTGCTTTGGGATAAAGGAACGCTGCCGCAACTTCGTTCATCTCAAATCCGGGATCGACTGTCTGCGCGTAATAAAGCCCGCGCAGCAGCAATCCCGCCGCCAACAACAGAATCATGCACACGGCGATCTGAGCGCCGACCAGAGTGTTGCGCAAGAACCGCCCGCTCTTCTTGCCGTGGCCAGCCTGTGCGCCGTTTTCTTTCAATGCGGTGTTGAGGTCGACTCGCGAGCTTTGCAAAGCCGGGGTGAGGCCAAACACGATTCCAGTAAGAATGGTCAGCGCCAGCGCGTAGGCGAGCACGCGAAAGTCCGGCGCAACATTCACGACAAGAGTAGAAAATTGATGCGGCAGGCGAGAGGTGAGAAACCGCGTAATGCTTGCAAACGACCAAAACGCGAGCAGCGATCCCAGTACTCCTCCGAACACGGAAAGCAGGAGACTCTCTGTCAAGAATTGCCGCACCAGGCGCGACCGGCTCGCGCCGATGGATAGCCGCAGCGCGATTTCCTTGTGGCGCGCAGAAGCGCGTGCAAGCAGAAGATTGGCAACGTTTGCGCACGCAATCAGCAGCACGAGTCCGAAAGCGGCGAGAATTAGGAAAGCCACGGGGACGAGGCTTTCCCGCTCCTCTGGCCTGCCGAAAAAGGTTGCCGTCGAGATCGCCAAGGAAGTGGAGCGGCCTGGTTGCAGCTGATCGATGCGTCCGGCGATAACACCAAGGTCCGCCCGCACTTCCTCCATCGTAACGCCTGGCCGTACGCGGCCGAGCAGGGCCAGCCAACTCATATTGTCATCCGCCAAGCGATCGCGCCCTGCGTCCAGAACCTTTTGAATGGTTATGGGAACCCAGAATGCGCTCGGAATCGGCTCTGTGCCCGTGAATCGCGGAGGAGCGACGCCAATTACCGTGAATGCCATGCGGTTCAGAGTAATTCTCTTGCCTACAAGTGCTCGGTCGCCTCCAAACGTGCCCTTCCACAATTGGTCGCTAACGACGACGACGGCGTTCCCGCCCGAAACGGCGCAATCGGAATCGACAAAGCCACGACCCTGTGCCGGATGCTCGTTCAAAACTTCGAAGTAGTTGCATGAGGTTGCCGTCCCCAAGAATTGCTGCATCTTACCGCCAGCAGGAAAGGTTCCTTCGAGGAAGGGCTCATAGGTCAGAAGTCCCGAGAAGACATGATTGTGATCGCGATAGTCGAGATATTCCGAGTACGAGAACATGCTGGTCTCGCCGTGAGTGTTGCGAATGGCGCGCTGATGAAAGATCTGGCTTACGCTGACCAACTGTTCCGCACGAGGGACCGGAAGCAACCGCAACGCCGCGCCATTTAGCACCGAAAAGATTCCAACGTTTATTCCGACGCCTAGAGCAATCGCCAGAACAGCGGCCGCCGTGAAGCCAGGATTCTTGCGTAACATGCGGGCGGAGAACCGCAGATCTTGCCAAGAGCTCTCCACAAAAGATTCCCAGCCCGCGGTGCGGATGACTTCTCTCGTCACTTCGAGGCTCCCCCGCTCCAGGCGCACGGCGCGAAGCGCTTCGCTGCGGCTCATCCCCTCTTTTATCTTTTCCTCGGCCGCCATCTCCAAGAAAACGTTTAGTTCCTCGTCCAGCTCCTGGCCGATCCGTTCCTTGCGGAACAGCGACCGGAGTCCGCTCGCTATGTTTCGCAGTACCGACATGACCGTTTACGAGGCCTCCAAGATTCGGGCGATCGCCGCCACTTGCCTGCCCCATTCTCGTGTTTCGCTGTTGAGCCTCTTTCGCCCCTGCTCTGTCAAGACGTAGTATTTGGCGCGCCTGCTGTTCTGGGTGGCTTTCCATTCGCTTCTGATGAGCCCGGCTCGTTGCAGCCGCTGAAAGGCGACAAAGAGCGAACCGGCATTAAGGTGGAAAACGCCCTTGCTCGTCTGTTCGAGCCGGACGGCGATCCCATATCCATGCATGGGTTCGAGCGCCAGCGTTTTCAGAATGAGCATGTCCAGAGTGCCCTGGACGAGATCACTCGGCTTGTCTGCCATTTGACGCATTCCTCCTGAGAATCAGGAGGAAGAATACTCTTCTCCTACTGATTGTCAAGAGGAGAACCGCGGCGGGTGATCGTGCAATGAGGTGACTCGAATCGCGTGCTTCTGGTCGGTGCGGTACTCTAGTCGGCGCGGCTCGAAGTGCACGGAATGGAAAGAGGGTTCATGCGCAAGATTCTGATTCTGGGATTCCTCCTTGCCTCAGCAGGTTTGCGGATTGGGGCCGAGAATGCGGAGCAAGCATTCGACTACGACCAGAAGGCGCCGCTGGATGTCGAGGTGAAAGGCATAACGAAGCGTCGTGACGTCTCGGTGCTGGACATTTCCTACGCCAGCCCAAAAGGCGGTCGAGTGCCCGCTTACCTGGTGGTGCCGAGAGGCAAAGGTCTGTTTGCAGCCGTTATCTGGGGCCACTGGTATTGGGCCAATTCGCCGGCGCGGAATCGCAGCGAGTTTCTGGACGAAGCGGTAGCATTGGCGCCCACGGGAGTCGTTTCGCTCCTGACAGACGGGCCCGTGGCGCGGCCCGGGCATGTGGACGACAAAGATCCATTGAGCGAAAGGCAGGCCGCCGAGCTCATCCAACAGATCACCGATATGCGCAGGGGCGCCGACCTGTTGCTGCTACGTAAGGACGTCGATCCGCAACGCATCGCCTACGTAGGGCACAGCTATGACGCAACGGTCGGAGCGTTTCTTCGCGGCGTTGACAAGAGGTTCAAAGCATTTGTTCTGATGGCTGGGGGGTTGTCCGACGAAGTGGACATGAAGTCCAAGGAATATCAAGAGTTTCGGCAAAAGTATGGCCCGGAAAAGTTCGATGCGTTCAAGGCCAAGTATCAGTGGCTGGATCCGGGGAAATTCGTGTCCCGCGCTTCGCCGGCCTTCGTTTTTTTGCAGTATGGAACGAAAGACCTGCCTTTCCTCACTGAGGAACGGGCCCGCGAATATGCGAGGGTAGTCAGCGAGCCCAAGAGGTTTCAGCTCTACGATGCGCCGCACGCGCTGAATGCCGGGGCGCGCCGCGACCGCCTGTCGTTTTTAGCTGAACAACTCAAGTTGAAGCCGCTTTCTCCATCCATCGTGGCCTCCATCCCAGATCTTTATCAGCCGCCGGATCAGGGGCAATAACTCAAACGTAGAAAATCGGCACTCGGGAATCGAAGCCTCGCTGGGGATTCCCTCCGCCTCTTGCTGTGCCTGCCGCTTCTGAACCTAGACAGACTCAAGATCCGCAAGCGCTCGGGTTATTTGTGTAAGTTTTAGGACACAGTGTTTCTTCGTGAACACGTCGGCCTGCCTGAGATTCAAGCAAGATGTAGTTAAACTTCGAAGAAAGCAAACGGAACTCCTCCTGCAAGATTCTTTTGGAACCGGAATTCTAGTGCTGACAATTCGAAGAGGAATCATGGTCCCTTTTGGCGCGCGGCGGTGGTGGAGGATAGCTGGATCAATGATGGTGGCCGCTGGAGTTGCAGGCGGCGTTGTCATGTGGCAGGCATCACAGGCTCTCAAGCTTTCTAAGCGGGAGTTCCAAGCAGAACGCGAGTTCGGATTCACGGTGCGGCCGTTTTCACCGAACCAAGATCTCCATTTTGAAACCCTGCGCTCACCGGAAGTTTTCTCGCAGGTCGTCCGTTTCCAGGACAGTCTGTATGTCGCGGGGCCAGCCGGGCTATTCCAGTACGATTTGCGCGGCAATCTTCTTCGTGAATTCTCGGTCGGCCGGGACCTGCCCGGCTCACCTTTGGTTTCTATGGCGGTCGGACAACTTTCAGGGGCGACGCAGCCTGAACTGATCCTGGCCACCGCCAACCAGGGCATTTTGCTCTTCGATGGACAGAAGCTCCGGCAAATCTATCCCGCTGACCCGGATGTGCGCACTCTGACCGCTATCCTGCCGGTTGCAAGCGGACACCTGCTTATCGGCACGAAGAAACGCGGCGTGCTGGTTTATGACGGAAAGACGATCGAGGAACTGCATCCCACGCTGGGCAATATATATGTCCAGGCGCTGGCGGGTTCAGACCTCGACTTGTGGGTTGGGACCCTCGATCAGGGTGTCCGGCACTGGCATGCAGGTACGACAGAAGTGTTTCGAGAGGAACAGGGACTGCCAGATCACCAGGTCCAAGCCATTACGTTGGTTGGAGATAAGGCTTATGTCGGAACGCCGCTGGGGGTAGCGGAGTTTGACCAAAGCCGCTTCGCGCGCGTGTTGGCGAGGGGTGTCCTGGTGACCTGCCTCCATGTCGAGGGCGACGAGTTGTGGATTGGTTCGGAGGATCAAGGCGTCCTTCGCGTGCCGCTTGCCTCAAATCTTCGGTCTGCCGCGTTGCGGAACAGCGCGGGCATCGGCCCAGAAGAGGTGCGGCAAATTCAGGGGACCGAGCAAGGGGTGATGGTCCTCACCCGCAATGGCATTTTTCAGGTCAAAGCGAGTGGCTTTGGGTGGCAGGAAGTGCTCAAGCCGCGGCCCGCCGTTCTAAGTGATCGAAACATATCCGCCCTGGCGCGCGACACCCTTGGGCAACTGTGGGTGGGCTATTTCGACCACGGCCTCGACATTCTCCCGGACGGGCCGGCGCGCCCAGCGCACGTCGAGAATGAACACGTTTTTTGCGTCAATCGCATTTGGCCTGATGCGAAAAGCAGCACGGTGGAAGTGGCGACAGCCAATGGCTTGGTGCGTTTCGGAGCGAGCGGGAAGCCCGAGCAGGTCCTAGGCAAAGCGGACGGTTTGATAGCCGAGCATGTCACCGACGTGGCGCCTTACCGTGATGGACTGGCTATTGCGACTCCTGCCGGTATCACGTTTCTGGACGCGGAAGGCGCGCGCAGCATGTACAGCTTTCACGGCCTTGTTAACAACCATGTCTATGCGCTGGGAGTTTCCGATGACGACCTGATGGTGGGGACACTGGGAGGCCTTTCCGCCGTCGAAAAGGGATTCGTGAGAGCAAATTTCACGGCAGGGAATTCCGGATTGAAGCAGAACTGGGTTACCGCTGTGGCTCGTGTCGGCAGCGCACGGATGATCGGGACTTATGGAAGCGGCGTCCTGGCGCTCGACAGCCGGGGAAAGTTCCACACCTTTCAAACCGCGACCACCTCGACCGAGATCAATCCGAACGCGATGCTGGTAACCAAGGACCATGTGTTTGCCGGAAGCCTGGATCGGGGACTCTATGTTTACGACCGCGAGAAGGAACGATGGACGGTCGTTACCGACGGTTTGCCCTCCATGAATGTGACCGCGCTCGCCGAAGGCAACGGGTACATCTACGTCGGCACGGACAACGGCCTCGTGCGCATCGAGGAGAGCAAACTTTAGCCATGAATCGAACATGGGGAATTCTTTTGCTTTTGTTTTTGGCGCCGTTGCCTGCCTTTTCGGACGGCGGCGTGCTGATTCCGCGGGACAAGTCCCAGCCCGATCCCACAATTCTTTCTCTCGAGGAAATGGAGATTACCGTCGAGATTGACAATGGCGATGCCCGCGTTTTTGTGCGCCAAATCTTCGCCAACCACACCGCTGGCATTCAGGAGGGCAATTACGTTTTCGCTTTGCCCAGCCGCGCCACGGTCTCCGACTTTGCCGTATGGGACGGACCAGTGCGCATTCCTGCCGTCATTCTGGAACGCAAACGGGCGGGCGAGATTTACAACGAACTGAAGCAACAATCCATTGACCCTGGATTGCTGCAGATGGGAGAACGCGGCGCCGAAGAGGCCAAGCGCAGCGCCATCTTCAGCGCGCGGATTGTTCCAATTCCGGCGTATGGCACGAAGCGTCTCGAATTCGAATACCACGAAACAATCACGGTTGAGAATCTCAAATCATACTTCGCGATTCCTCTGCGTCCCGATGCCTACCATGCGCAAATTGCGCGCCACCTCAGAATCGATTTTGAATTGCGGTCCGCTCACGGTCTGACCAACTTCGAGGCACCCGCGAAGAGTTACACGCTGCAGCTCGCGCAGAATACGCCTCAGATTGTCCGCGGGCAATTTGAAGGGGAGAACGTCAACCTGGCTGAAGATTTCGTGGCCACGTTTGATCTGGATAAAGCGGGAAGCGACGCGCTGGCAGTCATCACGCACAGGAATCCTTCAAGCGGAACGCCTTCGCCAGCCGAGACTGCGCCGGTTCGACGCACCAACGAACCGGGATTTTTTGCGGTTGACGCGCTTTTAGGTTTTGGGCCGAACAGTGGCGCAACCAAAGATTCGTCAGCGGGTGCGGCGCCGGCCAAGACGGTTCTGATTTTGTTCGATACCTCGCTGTCCATGCAGTGGGAAAAGCTCGAACGTAGTTACCAGGCGCTGGAGACTTTGCTCCACGCGTTAAAGGCCGAGGACAAGTTCAATCTGATTCTCTTCAATAGCCGGGTTCAGCTCCTTCAACAGGCGCCGGTCGCTGCCAGCAGCGACAACGTGCAGCATGCCCTCGATTTCGTGCGCGCCAGCCGTTTGCGTGGCGGCACCGATCTCCAGAAAGTCCTAGAAGAAGCGTTGCGCGAATCCGCCGCTTCCGGAAGCAACCCTTATCTCGTCCTGCTGAGCGACGGCGGCGCCACCGAGGGCCTGATTAAAAACGCCAAACTGGCTGCTTCGTACGAAGCAGATTGGAAACGACTGCCTGAGGCGAGCCGGCCCAAGACCTACATCTTTGGCGTGGGCGACGACGCGAACTTCCCGTTATTCAAGCTGCTGGCGCGCGAAGATGGGGTTCTGGAAAGCGTTCTTTCGACAGAGCCGATCGAATTCAAGCTGAATTCCTTCCTTTCGAAAATTGGCCGCAGCCCGGTTGGTCAACTGGCACTAGCGGTTTCGCCGGACTCCGCCGTCGGATTTGTTTATCCGTTGCAAGACGCGGCCTTCGCTGGTTCGCGGGCAGCCTGGGTCGGCCGTTATGAAAATGCAGCGAACGATGTGAGCTTTAGCGTTCGCGGGGTGAGAGACGGGACGCCTCTCGCCATGTCGTCCAAGGCGAATTTGCCCAGTGAATCCGCCGACCATCCACAATTACCCAGACTTTGGGCGCGCGCGCGTGTGGATGCATTGCTGGAGAAAATCGAGCGCGAAGGCGAGGACGCGGCTTCCATCGACGAAATTATCCGGCTGTCGCGCCAATACAAATTTGTGACGCCCTACACTTCGTTCCTGGCTGTGCCGCGGGCGCTGCTACGCCCGCGCGTGATCCGCCCAGGAGATCCGGTTATTCGGGTGAAGACCGACCCGGCTATTGTTTCGGTTGTGGCGTTGTTTCCGTTTGGGCTTGTGAAGCCACTGAGGTTTTTGCCCGCCGAAGATACTTGGCAAACGCGCTTCCTGGTCCCTACGGACCTGGCGGATGGAACGTATCCGGTGCGCCTGGTGATGCGTGATCGTTCCGGACAAACCTACTGTGAATCGAAAACCTTCGTAATCGCCAGCAAGTCGCCGACGGTAGAAATCAAGCTGCCAAAAACGCGCTATCGGCGCGGCGAAACGCTGGACTTGAAGGTTTCTGCGTCGCAAAACACGCGGACAATCGTTGCGCGGATCGAAGGCGCTCTACCCGTGAGTTTGCATTGGGATTCGAAAGCCAACACGAACACCGGGGAACTGTTCATTCCCGAGCAGATGATTCCTGGAACCTACCATCTGACGGTCACGGCAGAAGACGTCGCGCACAACATGGGTTCTCAGGGGGTGGACATTGAAATCGTTCCGTGATTTCGCGCCCGGTGGCGGCTGGAGCATCGGCGCAGCCGTCCTTCTTGTCAGCGTTGCTGCGTTCGCGCTGACCGCCAGAGGCGAGCTGCCGGCCTGGATCCACAACATCGAGGCAAAGACGGAAACCGAGCGCGCCTTCTTTCGCGCGATGGAATTGCCGTACGGGCCCGTCCTTTTCCGGCGGCCGCCGGCCGAAACCCGTTCCGCACTGGGAGATTTGATCCAACAACAGCCCGCGAACGCAGACTTGTATTCGTTGCGCGCGCTCGAGGATGAACGGCAGCTCGATTTCGCCGCGGCGGAGCGTGACTGGAAGTTGTACGCCGAAAAAGCGGCAAACAAAGCGGCTGCGCGAGGAGATCTAGCTGACTTTTACCACCGCCGCCTGCGCCCGCAAGACGAGATTTCCACTCTGCGAACCATTGGCGACTCGCCCACACTCTCCGGCGAAAAGCACACTCCTTCCAATCAACAGAGTTCCTGGAACGCCTTCGAGCGCATTCTTGGCGTCATTCAGGCGCAAGGGCTCCCCAAAGAGTCCACCCTCACGGCTTATCGCGCGTGGATTTCCCGTTATCCGACGGAGGAGCAGCTTTACGTCCGGTTCCTCGACTATCTTGTGACGCAGAAGGAGTTCGACGCTGCCAACAAGCTGATTGCTGCTTTTCAAAGACAATTTCCCGCCGACGAGATCTTTCCGGTTAAAGCCAGAGCCTTGGTGGAGTACAGGCAGAGCTCCCTTCAGCAGGGCCTCGCAGTCTACGAGAGGAGTTTTCAGCCGCTCTGGCAGCCGGAGCTTGTGAAGGGTTATTTCGACCTGCTGGGTGAAACGCAAGGCTTGCGCAAGTTCCTGGATGCGGCGGACGCTGCCCTTGCCAGGAATCCCGAAGACCTCAATGCGGCCACCCGCGTTTTCTATTACTACCAACAACAAGGCAAGCTGGACGCCGCGGAGAGGGCCATCACCAACCTGCGGATGCACAAAGAGGCGGCAAACTCCGCCTGGACGCCCGAGGAACTGTACATTTGCGGACGCCTGCTCGAAGACATTCATTCGTATCCAGAAGCCGCACGATTTTATTTCGCGCTTTATAACAGCAAGGGAGCGGCTGATTCCCGGGAGCGCGCTCTCACGCGGCTGACCGACATGCTCCTGACTTCCCCGGAAGCTCCCATCCGGCTAGGCAGCGGGGAATTGTCCATGTACAAGGACATCGCGACGCTGGATCAGGGTCCCGGGTATTTCAACGGCATTCTCTCGCTCGTTCTGAATACCACTTCTCCTGACAGGGAGTACTCCGAGGAAGAGCAGCGAGCGTCTTCCTATTTCCACCGTTCCCGCGGAGCTGAGTTGCTGGCACTCCTGGACAAGGGTTTTCCGAACGCCAGAGGCCGCGCGGAATTGCACGTCAAGCTGCTCGAATTTTATTCGAGTGCCGCCCAGAGCGAAGCCGTATTGCACGGCGGGAAGGAGTTTCTCGCGTCGTTTCCAAAATCGGCCGACCGCACCCGCGTTGCACTGTTGATGGCAGACGCGGATGCTCGGCTGGAAAAAGCGCAAGACGAATTCGCGATTTATGACGCCATTCTGCAGGAACTTGCCGCCCAAGCCGACAAAATGCCGCTGGGCAGCCGCGTGGTGGATACCGGAAGCTTCGGGGGCCCGCAAGGTTCCCGGCGCTTTCAGCAGCCCGCGAACGAAGACGCGGAAGGAGAGGCTGGGGCTGAACTACAGGCAGGAGTGTCGGCCCGTTCTCAAGTGCCGAGCGCGGCGTTTCAGGTCGGACAGAATCCCGAGACCCAGGACACTGGCCCGCGTTCACCTGAGTATTCCCGGGTGCTCGAGCGCTATCTCGCGCGGCTTGTGGAATTGAAGGAGGTTCCCCAGGCGCTCGGTATTTTGCGCCGTGAAATTGACCATAACCCCGACGATCCGGGCCTGTACGAACGCCTCGCGACTTTCGTCGAGCAAAACAATCTGAGCCAGGAAGAGGAGGAAGTGTACCGGCGTGCCTTCGCGCGCTTCTCCGATCCCTCCTGGTACAGCAAGTTGGCGCGCTTCTATCTGCGTTATCGGAAATATTCTGCGCTCGAGCAATTGACAGAAGATGCCGTGAAGCAATTCGATGGCAGCGTGCTTCAAACCTACTTCAGGTCGGTCGGCGGAAGTACGCCCGCGATGTACGTGCGATTGAATCAGTTTGCCAACGCGCGATTCCCGCACAATCTCTATTTCGTGCGCAATTTGCTGCAGGCGTATCACTCGAAACCGACGTACGACCAAGCCGCATGGGTGGCGCTCCTGCGGCAGCACTGGTTTGAAGATGCCGGACTGCGAAGCCAGTACTTTGAGTATCTTTCCTCGAACCATCTGTTGGAACAGGAGTTGAGCGCTCTGCGGCAGTCCGCGCCATCTACCGGCGCCCAGGGCTGGTCTGAATTTGGGAAGAAAAACCCCGCGGCAGCGACGGAACTGGCCGATGCGGAAATCTGGCGCTCCCATTTCGAAGAGGGCGCCCCGGTTTTGAGGGCTCTCGCCGAAGTGTATCCTGCCGAACAGGAGCTGGACCGCACGGCCTCGTCGGTTTTCCGCTCGCTCGCCTATTTCGATCCGGCAAATACAGCGGTGGCCGCGCACATTGAAGAAAATCTTCTCGCCGCGAATCCCGGCAACACGGGGATTCTCGGCGGCATCGGTGACATCTACGCCGACCGCGATCTCATCGAACAAGCTGCGCCGTACTGGGAACGCATTCCGAAAGTGGCTCCGGGGCAAGCGGATGGCTACCTGGAGGCGGCCACGATTTACTGGGACTATTTCGATTTCAGCAATGCGCTGCGGCTGATGGATGAGGGCCGAAAGAAATTGGGCAACCCGACCCTTTACGGATACGAAGAAGGCGCGATTTTCGAGACGCAAAAGGACTATGCAAGAGCTGTCCCGGAGTACGCTGACGCGGCGTTGGACAGCGTTTTGCCTTCTGTCGCAGCGAATTGGACAAATGGAAACTCGCCCGCATTGAGCCGCCTTGTCGAACTGGCGCGTCGTCCGAAGCTCCGCGACCTCGTGAACGACACCACCGAAAAGCTGGCCGTGGACTCGCACTATGCGATGCCGGCCGTCCAACTACGCTTGCGTGTCCTCGAAGCGGCGAACCAGGCACCCCAAATGGCCGCATTTCTTGCCGCGGCGCTGGATCACGCTGAAACCATTGAGCAGGCTTCGGAAATCGAATCGATCGCCCAACAGCGGTCCCTCGAGTCCGTGCGCCAGAAAGCGCTCGAGAAGCAGGCGGCACTGGCCACCGACCCGGTGACGCGGATCCAGCTGCTCTACGCGCTGGCGCGCTTCTATGAGAGCAAAAAGGATTTTGCCGCGGCGCAGCGAAACATTGAGGCGTTGTATCAGGCCAATCCCAGGATTCTGGGAGTGGTGCGCTCGACCGTGGACTTCTACTGGCGCGTGAAACTCTACCCGCAGGCCATCGCGGTGTTGCGGCAGGCTGCGAAGGATGCCTACCCGCAGCTCAGCACCCAATTCACGTTTGAAGCAGCCCGCAAATGCACGGATGCAAAAGATTTTCAGCAGGCGCGCACCTTGATGGATGGCCTTTTGAAGGATTCGCCTTATGACAGCCAGTATCTCGCAGCAATGGCGGATACCTACGCCCGGGCGGGTGACGCGGGAGGCTTGAAGCAATTCTATCTGGACAAGATTGCACTGTTCCGCGCTGCGCCGCTCGGTGCCGACGACCGCAAAAACCGGATCGCGACCTTGCGCCGTGGGCTGATACCTGCGCTTACCCAGCTCCAGGATTATCCCGGCGCCGTCGATCAATACGTGGAGTTGATCAACAACTATCCCGAGGACGAGGGACTGACAACGGAAGCCGCTCTCTACGCGCAGAGGCATCAGCGCGAGAAACAGCTGCTGGATTTTTATTCTAAGACCATCCAGCAATCGCCCCGCGACTACCGCTGGTCCATGGCGCTGGCGCGTATACAAAGCAGTCTTGAGGACTATCCGGCGGCAATCGATTCCTACAGCAAATCGATTGCGATCCGCCCGGATCGCACCGACTTGCACATTGCACGCGCCACGCTCGAAGAGCGTTTGCTGCGATTCGACGATGCAGCGAGCGATTACGTGCATCTGTACCAGCTGGCGTACAAAGACCCGAAGTGGATGGAGAAGGTCGCGGAAGTACGCGCCCGCCAGGGCCGGAGCGCGGACGCCGTCGCCGCGTTAAAGACCGCACTCATTGATGTGGGTCCGGAGCGGGCGGGGAACTACTTCGAGGTTGCCCGCCGGCTGGAGGACTGGGGTTTTCTCGGGCCTTCCAGAACCTTCGCCGATCAGGGCATCAGCGCGGCAGGCGACGAATTGCTCGCCTCGCCGGAAAATCATGAAGGCGTAAAAACCTATGTGCGCCTCATGACCCGTCTCCGTGAGCAGGACAAGGCCTACGCGGCTCTGCAAAACGCCATGAACGCAGCGTCGAATTCGCTTCCGGTCCTGAAAGAGCAGGTTGCCAAGCAGGGAATTGCTGGTGTTTCCGACAAAGAATGGCGCGAGCATGTCCTGGCCACGCGCAAGCAAAACGCCCGCAACGGCATGCGCAGCGCGCTGACGGAAATGGGCTCGACCGTATCGCGCTACTTTACCCCCGAACAAAAGGTAACGTTTGCGGCGTTTGCCCAGGCACTACGTCTGCCCATGTCCGACACGGATGCTAGAGAGTTTGCCATTCCACTGGCACGGGCGGCTGGGTTGGCAGAACAGGAAGCCGCTTGGCGCTATGAGCTGCTGCTGAAGGCTCCGATGGATCCGGCCGACTCCGGACAGCTCCACGAGTTCGAGCAGCTTCAGCGGCAGCGGCTGAAATTTACCGAGCTCGCCCAGCAACTGGAGAACTTCTCTCCTCGGGTTCGACCGGAGGTCCGTACGGCGGTCCTCTCAGACGCGGCTGAGGCCTACCGCGCCGCCGGCGATACCGACAACGAATTTCGCCTACTCTCCGGCATGGGAGCCAACAACCTCGGTGGCGCAAACCAAACGCGCTGGTTCGCTCTTCTCCTGAAAAAGGACCCGCAGAAACTCGTCGAAGTCGCAGCAGCCTGGTCGCCCGCGGGGCAGGCGGCCGCGGGTTTTGTTCTGGCAAATGGAGACGCGGAGCTGGCCAACACCGTCGTCACTGCGCGCAGCACTTCACGCCCGCCGGTTTGGGGGAAGTCGTATAGCGCTCTTGTCGGCTTGTACTTTACAGAGACGCAGTCTGCCATCAACGCCGCGTTTGTGAACGCCCTCGGGGATCAAACCATCGCCGAGCGGATCGGCAAGCAAGTTGACCGCAACAATCAGCTAGCGGGAGACATCTGGTTCTACTATGCGTCGCGTTACGGGGAATATCTGGCTGACACGCGTCAGGGCACGCCCGAGGATTTTCTTCCTGCTCAATTGGAGCACAGCCCCGCCTCCGCGGACCCCTATTCTTCCCTCGGTGACTACTACATGGACCTCCTGGACACTCGGAAGGCCATCGAGCAATACAAATACACGCTGGAACTTTCCCCAGGACGCGGGGACATTCACGACAAACTGGCGCTTGCCTATTTTAAGTCCAAGAACCGCGCCGAAGCCGTCAGACAATGGAAGCTGTTCTTTGCGGCGGAACTCAATCAGGTGAACAATGCCCGTTTGCCTGAAACTTTCTGGGCAGATTTCGGCCGCACCTCTGATCACGTGCGTACGCGCGGCTTGTTCAGCGAGTTGAAGCCCGAAATCGAGCAACTCGTTCGTGCCTACCTCCATCGCAACGGAAACTATCGTTCGAACGCGGTGTTGCACAGTGTTTATGTGCTGCAAAGTGATCCCGCGGCTGCCACAACCTGGTTGCTCGATCTTTCCACCTCGGCGCCCGATCCCACGATCGTTCTGCAGGACCTGGTGGACATATCATGGATTCCGCTGGCGAACCGCGGGCCACTCTACCAGCGCATCCTCGAGGCCGTCGAGGCAGGGACTCGGAAGGCGGCGGCCGGACTGGAGCAGGAAAACGCCAAGGCTACGTTGTGGAGCTGGCAGCTTCGTTGGATCAAATATCTGGTGGCAACGAAGCAATACAACCAGGCTGCTGACCTGATCTCGGCACTGCGAAGGGACCCCTCCGTTTCCGATTCTGCCGCTCTCGTTCCTTATGAAATGCAATGCGCCGCGAAACTCGGAACGCTCGACACGATTATTTCTGGCTATAAGGCAGACCCGCAAACGGCGCCTTCCGCGGAGAGCCTGCGTGCCGGGGCTCGTCAGCTTTTTGATGGCGGCGACAAGCAATCGGCGCGAAAGATTCTTGAATTCGTGTTCGCACGCGAGCTCGAAGAGCATCAGCTCGTTGCCGCGAATTTCCTGGGCTTGGCCGAAATTCGCATCGCCGATGGCGATACCGCAGGGGCGGTCACTCTGCTGAAGCGGCTGGTACTTGTGGTAGGCGATGCATATCAGAATATGGACTCGTCCGCCATGCTGTTTGAAAAAACCGGCCATCCCGCGGAGGCGGTAATGTTCCTCGAGCCGCTTGCCAAGGCTACTCCATGGGAGCCCTCCTTCCAGTTGAGGCTCGCCAAGGCGCAACTCGCGGCCGCGCAAGACAACACAGCGCCGGCAGAAAGCCTCGCGAAGCTCGGCGCCGGGTCCGAAAATCCTTACGCCCTGCGTGTTCAGGCAGCCACGGCGTTGGCTGGTTTGCCCCAGCCTAATGATTTCGGGAGCGCCGAGCTGAAGCTTCTGGCGGCAGGCTCGAAAGAAATCACTCCGGCTGCATCGGACCATCCTTATTTCTATGATTCACGCCTGGCCGCGGGGCAAAACTGTGCCGATGCTCGCAGCAAAATGGAAGTGCTTGCGAAAGCGCTGGCGGACTCGCCATCGAGAGAGGATGCGCGCGTGCCTTTCTTCCGCGCTGCTGTTTCCATTCCAGAGGACGAGCGCGCTCTGGCTTCGATCGAGCAACTGCTGCAAAAGAGACTAGGCGAGGTCGCGCGTGCCAATCCAAACGACGAAGAGATTCTCGTCTCCGATGAAAATGAGGCCAGCCAAGCTGAGGCGGGATCTTCGCCGGGTCTCGCGCTGCAGCCCGCTCAGCTGGCTCAATTCGCGCACGAAGTAGCTTTGGCGCTGCTGCGCCTCGATCGTTGGGACGAGGCGGCATCCTACCTGCAAACTGCGCATAGGCTCGAGAAATCTCCGACGGAGCTGAAACGCATCTCCTCGCAGCTTCTGGATGTCAGAGCGCGCCTAAGGCGCCAACGCGCAAACGCGGCGCGCGTGCCAATTCTGCACCCCGAGTTGGAGCAGGACCGCCTCGTTCGCCCGCGCCTTGTCGCCGAGGCCGCCCCTGCAAAATCGCCTGCGAAACCAGGAGGAAAGCCATGAAACGCGCTATCTTGGTTGCCCTGCTGTCTGTCGGATCTTTGGGCCTAACCTGGGGCGCTTACCGCGTCGCCACCCCTACCGAGCCCGAACTCCCCCGCTTTGTGCCTTCGGGAGCCCTCATTTATCTCGAAGCCAATGATTTTTCGTCTCTCCTGGGGGATTGGGACAAGTCCCAGGAAAAAGGGAATTGGCTCCAGAGCAAGAGTTACGAAGTCTTCGCACAATCGCGCCTGCTCCTCAGACTCGAGGCCGCCAGCGGCGAGTTTTCCAAGGCTGCCGGTGTGCCCATCGGCACGGATTTGCTCCATCAGGTGGCCGGAAAGCAGACCGCCTTTGCCCTATACGACATCGGGAAGCTGCAGTTTCTCTATATCACACGGCTTGCTTCGGCCGATTCCATGCAGTCCGCGCTCTGGCAGACGCGTTCGCAATTCGAAACGCGCACCGCGGGCGGAGTCAATTTCTTCTATCGCAAGGACCCCGAATCCGACCGCGAAGTTGCGTTTGCCGTTACGGGTGGTCATCTTTTGTTGGCGACACGTGAAGACTTGATGGCGGGTGCCCTGCAACTGCTGGCCGGTGAAAAGGCTGAGAGCGTCGCGCAGGAGCCGTGGTGGTCGCGCCTGGTTGCGGCGGCCGGTGCGCGCGGCGATCTGCGTATGGTCCTGAACCTCGAGAAAATCGTTCCAAGCCCTTACTTCCGGTCCTACTGGATTCAGCAAAACATCACCGACATGAAGCAGTACAGTGCCGCCATTTCCGATCTCACGCGCTCCGGAAAGGAATATCGCGAGGAGCGCATCTTATTGCGGAAAGATGGCACTCACGAGACTCCGGAAGGGAAGGGGCCGGCGGCTGTCGCCGAAATTATCAATATTGTTCCGGCGAATGTCGGCTTCTACGAAGCAAAGGCTGCTCCGGATGCCAAAGAATGCCTGGAGTTGCTCACGGTGAAAATCCTCGCGCCGCATTTGGGGCCCGCCGCGCCTGACAAACTCGCTCCTCAGGTACAACTTGGTGGCGGTGAAACGGGTTCCGCTTCGGACCTGGAGACGCGGATCGACCAACCGCCCGCGCAAAATTCGGTTAAAGGGGATAGCACTGCTCCTCTTCAGGCCGTATTTGCCAAAAATCGCATCCTCGCGCAACTGCAGCTTCAGACCACGGAGCGCGATCAAGCCGGCGTATTCGTTCGCATCCATTCTGTGGTCGCGTTTCGCGGGGAATCGGATTGGGACGAACCGGCAGTGCGTGCGGCGCTGGTCGAGTTCGTTCGCCCGGGATTCACGACCGGCCAGTTGGGCGTGGGATGGAATACTGTCTCCGGCTACAGTGTTCTTGACGGTCTTTGGCCTCTCGCTGTCGCCGTTCGCGGGAAATATCTGATCGTGTCGGACAACGTTCCGCTTCTATCCAGTGCTCTCGAAGGTGTGGGCAAAAAACCGTCCGCCCCAGCCGCAGTGTTTGCTGCCGCATTCGATCATCAACAGGAGAGGGAGAACTTCGTCACGCTCACCAAATTGCTGGACCTCGGCTCCGGCGCTCCTCCGAACGCCGGCAGCCCGGAGTTCTTCTCTGAGAACATCGCGAGCCTGAATTTTGCGTTAAAAGCCGTTTCTTCTGAGAAGATTGTCATTCACGATGCCGCCGACCGCCAGACGCAAACGGTCGTTTACACATGGGCGCAATAGCCGATCGAAAAAAAACGTGGCGTTTTCTTCTGTTTTTTTTCCTTACGGCTCCCGCCTTCTGCCAGCAATCTAAACCCTTGAGCAGCGCCACGCGCTCGCTGTTCTTGCAATCCGCTGTCGAGATTCTCAGGCGTGACTACTCGACCGGCGAGACTTCGTATCTCTTGCTGGATGCGCGATCCGGTGCTCTCCTTGCAAGCCACTGGGAAAATTCCGGAAAGCCCATTCCGCTGGGTTCTCTGGTGAAGCCGTTTACCGCGCTAGCCTACGCCGAAGCTCATGATTTCCGCTATCCCGAGTACGAGTGCAAAGGCAAAGCCAGCGGCTGCTGGCAGCCCCAGCCGCACGGCAAACTGGACGTTACTTCCGCCGTCGCCGTCTCCTGTAATACCTACTTTCGCCTTCTGGCCGAGGGCGTCGCGCCAGAGCAGCTTGCTTCGCTCGTCCAGTCCTTCGGGCTGGAATCGCCGGGCGCCGGCTCCACGGCTGCTAATCTCATGGGCCTGGGAGAACAGTGGCGTATCTCCCCGCTACACATGGCAAAGGCCTATCTCGAACTGTACCGCCGCAAGGATCAGCCCGGCGTTTCTCCACTGGTCGAAGGAATGCGGCAGGCAGCTCTTCGCGGCACGGGCGCCGCGATTGGACGACAACTCAAACAAGACACGGCTCTGGTGAAAACCGGCACCGCGCCTTGCACCCACACTTCCTGGGCTCCTGCGGATGGATTTGTCGTTGCGCTTGTTCCGGCGGAGCAGCCCGAGATTCTGCTCTTCCTCCGCATGCACAGCGTCACTGGCGCAAAGACCGCGGAAACCGCTGGGCGCATACTCCAGCAAATGGAGGAATGACGCCAATGCGTTGGCTCTCTCTGTTGCTACTCTCGCTCGGGCTTCCCTTCCTCGTGCCGGCGCAGAACCCCACGGTCCGCATCGGTGTTCTCGGAATTTTTCATACGCAACAGCTCACGCTCGCGGCCGATCAGACAGGAGAGTTGCTTGTCTCGGCCGCCGATCAACGCATCTTTGTGCGTTCGGGATCCGCCTGCAGCCTCCTTCAAATTCGATCCTCGGGCGCCAGCTTGCTGCTCAGTTGCGGCGGCAAGGAAATCCGCGCGCCACAAATGCGCGCCTCTGGCCGCAATCAGCAAGCCGCCGGGCTCGTTATCGGCGTCCCGGGCAAAGTCACTCGTCGCTACGTGGGTGTGCTCGACCTGAACGTCACGGATGGCGAGCTGGTTCCGGTCGTAGCCATCGGCCTCGAAACCGCGGTAGCGTCTGTTGTCGAGGCGGAATCCGCTCCGGGTACCCCGCCCGAGGCTCTAAAAGCTCAGGCCGTCGTCAGCCGCTCCTATTTTGCTGCCGGCCGCGGGCGGCACTCGAACTTCGATTTCTGCGACCTGACCCATTGCCAGTCTCTTCGCGAACCACCCGCCGCCGATAGCCCTGCAGCTTCGGCTACAGCCGCGACGCGCGATCTCGTGCTTAGTTTCGATGAGAAACCTGTCACCGCCATGTTCACCAGAAGCTGCGGCGGGCACACACGCACCCTCGCGGAAATCGGCTTGGTTCCATCCGCTTATCCCTATTTTTCCGTGCTGTGCGATGTCTGCTACAAGAATCCAGTCCGCTGGACCCGCAAGGTCTCGCGCGAGGATGCTCTGCTGCTGCTCCGCGGAGAAATCGGACGCCTTGCGATTGATCGCGTGCTCGGCTGGAACGCTGTTCCGAGCAACAACTTCATAACGCACGAACAGGATGGGGAAGTGATTCTGGAAGGTACCGGGCAGGGGCACGGTCTCGGTCTCTGCCAGCGCGGGGCGCGCAGCATGGCACAGGACGGCTCTGGTTTTCGCGCGATTATCGAGCACTACTTTCCGAACACCCAACTGAAAGTTCTCTCCTCGGTTCCTGACAGCTAGTTCCACCAGTCCGGCCGCTTCCCGCCATCAAGTCATCACCGCCGAGCTTCCCAATCCCTTAGCCCGCGGGGATAGGTGGTTCCTCAAATAACCGCTTGACTCGCGGAGCGGCGCCGTCGTTCAATATGTTGCGGTGCCATATATGGACCAGACAACCCCACAAGTAGCATGGAAAAAGGGCAACGCGGAGTTGCTCATCCTTTCGCTCGTAGAAGCCCGACCGCGCCACGGTTACGAAATCAGCAAGCTCATCGAGCAGCGTTCGGGAGGAACGGTACGTTTTCACGTGGCTTCGCTTTACCCGCTGCTCTACCGTCTGGAACGCCGCGGCTGGTTGCAGGGACGCTGGGTCGAAAAAAGCGGGCAGCGCCGCCGCCGTTACTATCGCCTGACGCGTCAAGGCCGTCGAGTCCTCGCTTCGCAGCTTCGCGGTTGGCGCGAATTTGTGGTCGGTATCAATCGCATCACCGAGGCAGAAAATGCCTGAATGGAAGCCGGAAATTCTCCGCCGCCTTGCTCCGCTAAAACTCTCCTCCGTGCGCGAAACGGAAATTGCCGACGAACTCGCGCAGCATCTTGAAGATCGCTACCACGAACTCCTTGCCAGCGGCCAGTCTGAGGCCGCAGCTTTCCGCATCTCCATCGACGAACTGGAGGGCGAAGACCTGCTCGCGCGAGGGCTGCGGCCTGTCGAGAGCGATTGGCATCGCGAACCTATTGCGATGGGCAAAGACGGCGACGATTTTTTCTCCGGCATTCTTCAGGACCTTCGCTACGGCATGCGCATGCTGCGGAGATCGCCGGGATTCACCACCGTCGCCATTCTCACTCTCGCGCTCGGCATCGGCGCCAACACCGCCATCTTTACCTATATTGACGCAGTGCTCTTGCGCCCCATACCGGTAAAAGACCCGCGGCAACTGGTCGTCTTCAATTGGTCGGCGCATGGCCACCCCGATCTTCACGGCCATAGCGACTACGGCGATTGCGCGAACCAAGCCGACATCGGCGATTGCTCGTTCTCCGTACCTTTCTTCAAGACCGTGCGCTCGCAAGCTCAAGCATTTTCCGGCATGGCTGCATTCGCTGGTCCATTCCCCGTCGATCTCAGTGGAAACGGCGCCGCCAGCATGGTTCGCGGCCTCTACGTCTCCGGCGATTTTTTCTCCACTCTCGGCGTCAACACTTTCATCGGTCGCCCGCTCGCGCTCTCCGATGATTCGTCCTCCGCGCCCCCCGTCATCGTTTTGAGTTATGCCTATTGGGTCCGCGCCTTCGGTGAGGCTCCATCCGCCGTTGGCCGGACCGTTCGCCTCGATAGCACTACTGCCACGATTGTCGGCGTCGCCGATCCGAACTTCACCAATCTCACGCCCGGCAAGCCGCTCGATTTCTTCATGCCGTTCTCCCTCGCCGATACTGTTCGCGGAAAATGGTACCGCAACCAGGACCGCCTCTCCGACCCGGCCAACTGGTGGGTCGTCATGCTCGGCCGCCTCAAGCCCGGGGTTTCCACCGTCCAAGCGCAAGTCGCCGCCGCCACAATTTTCCGCAACGAAATGCTTCACGGCGCGCCGCCTTTCTTCAAATCCGAAGACGCTCCCGCCCTCACTCTTCTTCCCGCGCAAGCTGGCCTCATCGGCGAAACCAGACAGATTGCGCCCGCCCTTTATATCGCCATGATCATCGTCGCTTTCATTTTGCTCATCGCCTGCGCCAACGTCGCCGGGCTCACACTGGCTCGCTCCGCCGCGCGCCAGAAGGAAATAGCCGTTCGCCTCGCGCTAGGAGCTGCCCGCGAGCGCCTCGTGCGGCAATTGCTGACGGAAAGCGTTCTTCTCTCTCTCGTTGGTGGCGCGCTCGGAGTTCTCCTTGCTGTCTGGGGCGTCGACGCCATTTCCAAATTGCTTTCCAACAGCCCCGGTACGCCCCTGCAGACCATCGTCGCGCCGGATTGGCGCGTCCTCGCCTTTACCATCGCCATCACGTTCGCGACCGGAATTCTTTTTGGCCTCGCGCCCGCCCTGCGTGGCTCGCGCGTCGACCTGACGCCATCGCTCAAAGAAAATGCCTCTTCTCTCCCCGCCACGGCAGCGCACGCGGGCCGCCGCTTCCGTCTCGGCGACGCCCTTGTCGTCGCGCAAGTCGCTCTTTCCGTCGTCGTCCTCATCGGCGCGGGACTCCTCGTGCGAACGCTCCACAATCTCCACAGCATCAATCCTGGTTTCGACCCGCAAAATATCCTGCTCTTCGGCATAGATCCCCACCTCGCTGGCTACACTGACCAGCAAACGCAGCAGCTTTACAGCAATTTACAGCAGCGTTTTGCAGCCCTCCCCGGCGTGATTTCCGTCAGCTATTCCGAAGACGCTCTTCTGAGTGGAGGCTGGTCAGCCGGCAGCGTCCATATCGACAGTGCTCCGGAAAAGGAGTACGCCAATACCGGCAAGCTTGCCGTCGGGCTGAATTTCTTTTCCACCATGCGCATTCCCATGCTCGCGGGCCGCAACTTCACGTCCGCAGATTTCGCCTCCGCCGCCGCGACCAACGCCGCAGGGAAAGCCCGCGACGCAGCAGCAGAAAAAGCAAAAGCCTCGCCTTCGGCCTCCACACCTGGTTCACCCACAGCGCTCGATGAGGCCTACCGCCGCTCCGCGCCGGTGCCCCTCATCGTCAACGAGGCATTCGCGCGTACATATCTCGTGAAACGAAATCCCATCGGCTTGCACATGAGCGACGCGCCGCGCGGCGATGCTGAGGTTCCAGATCCCGGCCCTGGCTACACCATCATCGGCGTTTTCGGCGATACGAAGTTCGCACAATTGCGCAGAAAGACTGCGCCGATCATATTTCTTCCGCTCGTGAGCAACGGAACGCACTTCGAACTGCGCGCCGCCAGTCCCCGAGCCCTCGTGAATAACGTCCGCGAAATCGTTTCAGAAGCTGGAGACAATTTGCCGCTTACCGATGTCCGCACCCAGACGGAGCAGATCGACCAAATCCTCTTTCAGGAGCGCCTCATGGCGCGCCTCTCCAGCTTTTTCGGCGCGCTCGCTCTGGTGCTCGCGTGCATCGGACTGTACGGCCTGCTTTCCTACGAAGTCGCGCGTCGCACCCGTGAACTCGGCATTCGCATGGCGTTGGGCGCGCAGCGTCGCGCTCTGTTGCGCCTCGTCGTCGGCCATGGGATTTTGCTTGTCCTCATCGGCGCAGCCATCGGAATCGCTGCGGGGCTCGGCGTTACGCGTTTCATTTCCAGCATGCTGTATGGCCTCGACGCGAATGACCCTGTTACATTTGCGGCCGTCGCCATTCTGCTCACGCTGGTCGCGCTCGGCGCCTGCTATATCCCAGCGCGCCGCGCCATGCGCACTGATCCTATTGTTGCTCTGCACTACGAGTAAGCGCTAGGAGGCTGAAAATTCACAATGCGGGCTACGGTCACGCTATCGACGAATCCGCTTTCCGGTGGGGCGCTTCCGGGCAGGCAAACGATTCAAGGGATCAGCCGGGCGGTCTTGCCGATCTGCACTGCCTGGGTGCGCCGTTTGGCGCCCAGCTTGTCAAACAGCCGGCTTGAATGGGTCTTCACGGTGTTTTCGCTGACGAATAGCCGCCCGGCGATCTCCCGGTTGCTCAACCCGCTAGCGATGAGCCCGAGAATCTCCAGCTCGCGGCGCGTGATGCCCAGGCCCTCTCGTTTTCTCTCGTCCGGGACGAACGGTTCCGCGGCCGGGACAGGGACTTCCTTCACAACAATCCTCTGCCGCGTTCCCGTTAGCTTGAGGCCCAGCCAGATACCAAGAACGGCGAAGGTCGCCGCGGTCAGTCCTCCGTAGATTTCGATCGAATGTTCGATTACCAGGAATCGATACTCAGTCCACTTCAGTACGGCAATCAAGATGCCGCCGATTAATCCGTAGATGAGCACGTGCCGTTTCATAAGTTCCGGAGGAAAGGATTCAGGCCAAGATCATCGCGCCCGTGGTGCTGTCGATCCTACTACTTAAGGGAATTTCAAGCCTTGACCAATTTTGCCTGAGTTAGAGGCTGTCCGGTAGTTTTTCCGGGCCGGAAATCCGCTTTCTGGGTCATGACCACCGCTTTTCCAGAGCTTGATGGCGTGACTTCCTCCCGCTCATCCAGTGTTGTACTCTATTTTTTGAGGTGATGAAATGCCCAGAAAGTACACTCTGTTGATTAATGGGCAGTCTTTCTCTGTCGATGTGGAACCGGACGAAAAGCTGCTCTCGGTTCTCAGAGATGAACTCGACTTGACCGGTACGAAATATGGCTGTGGCGAAGGCCAATGCGGGGCCTGCACTGTTCTGATCGACGGCCGCGCCCAACGTTCGTGCATCACGCCCATCTCGGCCGCCTCTGGCAAGTCCATCACCACAGTGGAGGGACTCGCAAAAGAAGATCGGCTTCATCCTGTTCAACAGGCCTTCCTGGACGAAGAAGCCATGCAGTGCGCGTACTGCACTTCCGGCATGATCATGTCCGCCGTGTCGTTGCTCAATCAAAAACAGGATCCGTCGAACGCCGAAATTCTTCAATTCATGCAGGGGAATATCTGCCGTTGTGGAACCTACCCACGAATTGTGGCGGCGATCCGCAGAGCTAGCGGCGCAATGAAGGAGTCTCGCCCATGAGCCCCGATAGGCAATCCACCACCGCCGTAGAACCTGAACGGTATGAGCTGCGCTCTCCTTCTTACGTCCGTTTTGAATCCAATCGGCGCGGTTTTCTCAAGTTCCTTGGCTCCGGCGTCGTCGTGGTGTGCGCTGCGCCGCGAACGGCTGGCTCGCAGGAATCCGGCAGAAGCCGGCGAGACAGCGAAGACGATCTTCCCCGGGAACTGGATGCGTGGCTGCACATAGATCCAAGCGGAGGAATCACGGCCTTCACCGGGAAAGTGGAAGTCGGCCAAAACATCCGCACTTCACTCTCTCAGGCCATCTCCGAAGAACTGCATGTGCCGCCCGCGTCTATTCAACTGGTCATGGGCGACACGCGGCTCGTGCCTTTCGACATGGGCACATTTGGCAGCCGCACGACGCCGACCATGAACCTGCAACTGCGCCGCGTTTCCGCGGCCGCTCGCGACGCGCTCATCGCCATCGCTGCAAAGAAATGGAACGTTGATCCGGCGAGTTTGACTGCCGAAAACGGCAGGATTGTTGACACCTCCTCGACCCGCTCGGCAACCTATTCTGAGCTCGTCAAAGGCCAGCAAATCACCGAACTCCTCCCTTCGGAAGATCCGCTTATACCCGCAACGCAGTGGAAAATTGCGGGGCGCACGCTCCCAAAGGTAGATGGCCGCGACTTTGTCACGGGGAAGCACCGCTATCCCTCCGACTACAAATTGCCCGGTATGCTTTTTGGCAAGATCGTACGTCCGAAATCCTTCAATGCGACCTTGATCTCCGCCGACATCCGGGAAGCGGAGTCTCTGCCAGGCGTCACCGTCGTTCGCGACGGGAATTTCCTGGGTGTTGCGGCCGAGACGTCCGTGCTAGCAGCAAGAGCTGCGGCTTCGGTCCGCGCTGAATGGAAGTCCGACCCCCAACCCTCAAATGGAGAGCTTTTCGACTATCTCAAGAAGAACCGGGTTCCTAAAGACCGGGATGACGGTTCGGTCCACGAAATTGGCAACGTCAAGGAGGCTTTCTCGTCGACCGAGCATCGCCTGAATTCCACCTATCAGATCCAATACATTGCGCACGCTCCGCTGGAGCCGCGCGCCGCCGTTGCACAGTGGGATGAGGATCATCTTACTGTCTGGACCGGCACACAGCGCCCCTTCGGCGTCCGCAGCGAACTGGCCACGGCTTTCCATCTTCCGGAGGAAAAGATCCGCGTCCAGATGCCCGATATGGGATCCGGTTATGGCGGCAAGCACACCGGCGACGCCGCACTGGAAGCTGCGCGTCTCGCACGTGCCGCCAAGCGTCCCGTGAAGGTGGTTTGGACACGCGAAGAGGAGTTCACCTGGGCTTACTTTCGGCCGGCCGGGGTAATTGAGGTTTCCTGTGCGGCAAACGGGGATGGAAAAATCACGGCATGGGAATTCCGCAACTACAATTCCGGAACCGCAGGTATCCGCACCTATTACGACATTCCGAATCAGCGGATCGAGTTCGTTCCCGTCGATTCGCCGCTTCGCCAGGGTTCCTACCGGGGACTCGCCGCGACCGCCAATCATTTTGCACGTGAAGTGCAGATGGATGAGATGGCTGCATTTCTCAAAATGGATCCGCTGGAGTTTCGGCTAAAGAATTTGAAGGATGATCGGCTGCGGGCGGTTTTTCAGGAGGGAGCGAAAAAGTTTGGCTGGGAAAAGAAAAAACCATCGAACGGCGTCGGATTCGGCATGGGCGGCGGTTATGAGAAGCTCGGCTACGTCGCTACGTTTGCCGAAGTATTTGTGGACAGTGGCACGGGCACCGTAACTGTCCAGCGTATAGTGACGGCATTTGAGTGTGGCGCGATCGTCAATCCAGACGGACTGCGTAGCCAGGTGGAGGGCGCGAATATTATGGGAATTGGTGGTGCGTTGTTTGAAGCCATCCAGTTTCAGGATGGGCGCATTCTCAATCCCCATTTCGCTCAATACCGCGTGCCGAGATTCAAGGACGTCCCGAAGATCGAGACGGTGCTTCTTGACCGGAAGGATCTTCCCTCCGTAGGAGCCGGTGAAGCGCCAATCGTGGGAATTGCGCCGGCAATTGGGAATGCAATCTTTCAGGCAACCGGCCAGCGTTTGCGTAGCCTGCCTCTCGCACCCGATGGATTGAAGGCGACCGTGAAATCGTAGGCGATTCACGGATTCGGACCATGGACACCCCGGCCTCCCGCAGTCTTGGCCGGTCGAAGCGTAATTTTTGACCGGAGGCTCAGGGCTGGACGATGCCATTACGAACGGCATAGAGCACAAGGCTCGCTGTCTCGTGAATATCCAGCTTCTGCATAAGTCTCGTGCGATGAGATTCAGCTGTTTTCACCCGGATGCCAAGCAAAGAGGCGACATCTTTGGTGGATTTCCCCTCAGCGATCAGTTGGAGTACTTGTCTCTCCCGTAGCGTCAGCGGGTTCTTCGATTTCTCCGACTTGGTCTGGTACGCCTCCACAACGGCACCAGACACACCGGGGCTCAGATAGACCTGGCCGCGCGAAACCTTCCGGATGGCCAGCAGTAAATCGCTGGCAACCTGGTTTTTCAGCACGTACCCCTTCACGCCTGCCTCCAGTGCCTCGCGGATATACTGACCTTCGTCATGTTGTGTGAGCAGAATGACCTTGGTCTTTGGAGAAGAACGGTTCAGTTCGTAAGCGGCATTCAATCCGTTTAGGGTGGGCATGCTGATATCCATCACGGCGATATCGGGTTCGAGTGACTGCACATGACGAACAGCTTCTTGCCCATCGGACGCTTCCGCAACCACTTGAAATCCTTCGCGCTCGAGCAAGGACTTCAGCCCCTGGCGCACGAGGACATGGTCGTCAGCTAACACGATGCGAATTGGCATTTTGAGTCTCCGCTGGCAGCTGAATCAGGAGTCTGGTTCCCCTTCCTCGCGCCGATTCAATCGACAGTGTTCCTCCAATTCCGTTCAGGCGTTCCTGCATGGCAATCAATCCCAGGCCTCTTCGCTTCCCATCCGATTGTACCGCCTGTACGTCAAAGCCTACGCCATCGTCTTCTATCGAGCAGCAAAATATTCGATTCTTTCGGCCGATCCGAATCCAGACGCGGCTCGCTTTGGAATGTCTCGCCGCGTTGGTCAGCGCTTCCTGAACGATGCGATAGAGGGCTATTTCAACGGGACCGGGCAGCCTTCCCGCAACCGTCGTTTTGATCTGAATCCTGAGATTGGCGCGTTTTGAAACTCCTTCCGCCAGGAAGCGAATCGCCGGAATCCAGCCAAGGTCGTCCAAGACCGTGGGGCGAAGTTCATGCGAGTAACGCCGCAACTGTTTTTCAACCTGGTTCAGCAATTCTTCGATCCGTCCGACCTTTTCTTTTTGCGGTTTCGGCAATTCGCGCGCGACATCTGCCAGCGCAAGATGGACCGCCACGAGAATTTGCCCGGCCTCGTCGTGCACAGCATAGGCGATGCGCTTGATCTCCTCTTCCAGCGTCTCGTTGAGCTGCCGCAGAGCCGCGATGGCATCCTGAACTCCGCGGTGTGCCATTTCATAGGGAGAGAGGGTTTCGGCAAGAAATTCGGCAGCCGCTGCCAGTAATTTCTGGTGGCGCGCCCCTCCCTTCAGACCAGCAAGCCTTCCGTGGAGAGCCCGATGATGCAGGGAAGCGATCTCCATGAGGCTCTTTTTCTCGTTTATGGCGCGACGCCCCAGCCCGTACGCGCGACCCAACGCGGCTTCGCCGCCACGCTGTGTGTATTCAGCAAACGCCGCACCATGTTCTTCTTCAAAAGGCGCCTGCCGCTTCGTCTTCCGTTTGGTTGCTGTTTTCACGCACGAACCCCGGTTAATCGCGCGACCAAAACCAGCGCGTCGTCGTTCCCTCGGCCATGCTGTTTGAGAATCTTGTCAGCGGCCCGTTGCGGGGACTCCAGGGCGGAAAGACCTTCGACAAATTCCCCTCGAATCCCGTCGGTGACGAATACCAGAGTATCTCCCTTCGCAATCGGAAGCACGGCGGCTTGCAGGGCAGGCAATTGCGAACCGACAACGCCGCCACGCAAGAGCAGCACCTCCGCGACGCTTCCTTTCTGAGCCCCGGCGCGCATCAAAACTCCTTGAACATTTCCGACACCAAGCCAGGTCATCATGCCATGTTCCGGATCGATCGAAGCAAGGCTCAGCACCACGCCGCGCGTCGAGCGCAGACCTTCGTGGCAACGCTCTACTAGCGAAATCACCGGTTCTTCCGCATTCCCTTTGAGAATGGCAACGGCAGCCTCTGCGGCGTTGGCGGCTTCCGCTCCATGCCCGATTCCATCCATCGCCGCGATCAGAATTCCTTTTCCCCCGCAACAAATCACATGGCGATCGCCGGATTCACCCTGGCCAGGGAGAATAAAGTTCGCGACCCCGTACTCCACCAACGGCACGTCTATTGTTTCCATTTTTTCACCGTCACGATCGTCCCGTGGCCTGGTTCGGAGGCAATTTCAAACTCGTCCATCAGCCGGCGTACCCCAGGCAGGCCAAGTCCAAGGCTTCCCGAGGTCGAGAAACCGTCTCGCATGGCCTGACGAATATCCCGGATTCCAGGACCGCTATCGGAAGCGATGATTGAGATGCCCTGGCGGTTCGAGGCATGGACCATTTTCAGGCTGATTTTGCCCCTTCGGGCATAGGACAGGATATTTCTGGCCAGTTCCGAGATTGCTGTGGCGATGAGGGTAGCATCGCCTGACGAAAACCCAAGTTCTACCGCCATAGCCCGACCCTTTTGGCGGGCCAACACGATATCTTGGTCGGAGCTGATGGCCACCTCGACTTCTTCTGCCGGCACTGTGGCTCACCTTCAGTTCGTGGTCTTGAATTTCTCGTTCAAGTACGCGAGACCTTCTTCGAGGTCCAGGGCTGTGGCGACTCCTTCTAGTGTTAGACCGAGTTGCACCATGGCAAAGGCCACCTCCGGCTGAATTCCCACAATGACCGTTTCCGCGCCTCGCAGCCGGATCATGTGCGCAATCTCCCGGAGCGTTCGTGACGCGAACGAGTCCATCACGTCCATCGCCGTAACGTCCACGATAACGGCACGAGACCGAAATTTGACAACTTGCCGGACCAGGCCCATGCGCAAGTGGTTGAGATCTGCGTCCGAGAGGGCCGCCTGGAAGGTGGCAATCAGCACCTCTCCCTGTTTCAGAATGGGGACTTCCACGTAGCCTATCCTCCCGATCCTTTAGCGCGATTCCGCGAGCGTCACGACTTTGTACCCCAATAATCTTTCGGCCTGTTCGATGCCACCTTGCAGGTCGCCGACCGTGTTCATCTTGCCGAGATCGACTCCGATCGTTACCAAGGTCTGCGCAATCTCCGGCGAAAGGCCCGTGACGATCACCGTCGCGCCAAGCAGCCGTGAAGCCTCCACGGTTTGCACCAGGTGGTTCGCAACCGTCACGTCCATCGCCGCTACACCGGTGATATCGATCACCACGACTTTCGCACGATTGGTGCGGATTCCTCGCAGGAGCTGTTCCGTCAATTGCCGGGCGCGCTGCGGATCGATCACGCCAATGATCGGCAGAATCAGCAATCGTTCGCGCACCTGCAAAACCGGAGTTGAGAGTTCCCGGATTGCTTCCTGCTGCTGGCGGATGACGCGCTCGCGCTCTTGCACGAAACCTACGGCCACGGTGTTCGCGATGCGATTGGCGGCGGGTTCATAAGCATCCAGGATGCGATTCAGTTTTTTGAAATCCGTCTGGTACTTGGCGAACAGGGAGCGGGCCAAGACGTCTCGAAGCAGGAGAACGATGCCGACGACTTCATGGGTCTCGACTCCTCGCGGAATAATGCGTTCCGACAGGTTGCGCGCATAAGCTTGCAGCGCTTCGAATGCTTCGGTTTCAAGAGCCTCCACGTAGCTGTCGTACACCGAAGTTGCTTCCGCGAAGATCTCCTCCTTGGTCATCGCGGTAAGCAGGCGCGTCTCGGTGATGCGCACCACCCATTCCTCGCGCAACTGCGTGCGGTTCTGACGGAGGTGCGCCACGAGTTCACGAAGAAGCTCTGACGGGGCTTCACTCGGCACCAGTTCGACCCTTGAATTGCTCCGTGTCCCAGACTCTTTCGTAATACTCTCTCGTTTGGACATGAATCGATTCTCCTTGCCCCGAACGGCATGGACCTTTACCGCCTAACGATCTGGGTCCCTGTAGGTTTCAAACAAATACCATGACATACCCCCTAGCTCAAGCAAGGGAACCTCTGCGATTGGCCTCAGGTAAACACCTTAGTTGAAAGCTAAGTGCTTGCCGGTGAGGATAGACCGGTCTCTTCGCTCCGGATTCAAATCACCTCCGCCGGAAGTACTAGTGGAATCACCTGCGCCAAAGCTACGGGCCTTACCCGCTTGTCGTCTTTCTGGATCAATGGAATTATGCGTTTGTCAGTGAGGAAGTTCTTTGAAGTTGGTCCTAGGAGGGGTGATGCCCATGCCAGAATTGCACGCCGATAAGAGTTCAGTGGCCAGTCGCTTGAAGATGGAATTGCCCAAGCAGATTTCCAATCGCAAGGTTCTCACCATGGACCGGAAGAACGGCCCTCTGGAAAACGGCCTAGCGGAAAATCTCTCTTCCGCTTTGCAAGCTTCGGATTCCGAGTTTGGTCAAATATTGCAGGAAGTGGACGAGATTTCTAAGCTTCTGAAGTCAGACCACCCCGACACACAGACTATGAGGGTCGCAACTCACCCGGCAGTCTGGGGCGCCGTTAAGCAGGCCCTTCTCGACAGGGAACTGCGCTATCTGGCTCTCACCGACGATCTAACCTGTCTCTTCAACCGGCGCGGTTTTTTTGCCGCGGCGACCCAGCAACTCAAGCTGGCCCAGCGCAATGGCCAGAGTCTCTTGCTACTGTTTTGCGACGTCGACAATCTGAAGAAGATAAATGACTCCTTCGGCCACCACGAAGGGGACCTGGCGCTCATTCGCACAGCGGACGCCCTCGAACAATCCTTCCGTGGTTCCGACACACTTTCTCGCCTCGGCGGCGATGAGTTTGTCGTACTTGCCTCGGAGACTTCGAATCAAACTCAGGAAATCATTCTCCGCCGTTTAGAGAAGAATCTCAGAAAGTCGGGTGCAGCGGAACCGCGTTACGCATTGTCCCTCTGCGTCGGAGTGGCGCGGTTTGATCCCAAGCGCGCAATAACGCTTGGCGAGCTCATGGTGCAAGCCGACAAAGCCATGTACGAGAAAAAACGGAGGACACAGAAGGCCGTGTGAGGACAATCTGTGAACAATTCTGACCGTATCATGCCACCGGCAATGGCGGTCTTGGAGGAATCCCGGTCAAATGCGCTTGGAAGGAAGAAATGAAAGGCGCGTCACCATGGCAATCCCAGTATGCCTGGTAATCGCGGAAAAGCTGCTCTTTGCCGATCAGGCGATGACGGTGAACGTGAGTTCCCGCGGAGCACGCATCCTAACGAGAAGGCGGTGGCAGCTCGAAGAGCAGCCCCGACTCGCTTCGAGCTCAGGAGAGCTTCGAACGCAAGCGAAAGTAGTTTACTGTGAACCCGCAACCGACGGACTTTTCTGCGTAGGATTGCAATTCCCCTCGGCCGTCATGGACTGGAAACCGACATGAAATTCCAGGCGTATTGTACCGAGGCCTTAAATTCCTAGCGCTGATCCGGCGAAAGGGACAGTCCGGCATCCCCGAGTTGTGCGAGCAGGCCCGTGTGCCCGAGTACTCCATTCCTGTACGATACGAATACAATTACAATGAGGAACTTCGCTCATCTCTGTGGTAAGCGGTTCCCTGTAGGGACTTCCCCGTATAGCAATTTTCTGCTGTAGGTGTCGAATTTCCACGCCGTCGCCCGTCAAAGGTTTTTCCCTTTCTTTCATAACGTGCTGAACAGCCACAACTTCCGTTTTTCTGAAGGCGCTTGGCACGGCCATTGCATCTCTCCGCGTGGGTGACACATTCACCCGGGAGAGCTGTATGAAAAAAAGACCATACCGTAACGCCGGGCTAGCGCTCCTGGCACTGACCGCCTGCTTCTACCCGTGCAAGCCCGCGGCCGGACAGTCGACTCCGCCCCAGGATACGAGGCCGGTTCAAGATCGCGACGCCAACCGCGAAGAACTGGCAAATTTCGATCGGTTTTTGGACAGCCACCGCGAAATCGCCGAACAGGTTAGGAAGAACCCCTCGCTTGTCGATGATCGCGAATTCGTGACCAACCACCCGGCGCTTGAAACCTATCTGCGGGACCATCCCGCAGTTCGTGAGCAATTGCGGCAAAACCCGAATGCCTTCATGCAGGAGGAAAATCGCCTCGACCGCCGTGAAGACGGTCGCGACCGCGACGCCAACCGCGCGGAACTGGCAAATTTCGATCGCTTCCTCGACAACCATCGGGAAATTTCCGAGCAGATCCGGAAAGATCCCTCTCTCGTGGATAATCGGGAGTTTGTAAAGAATCATCCGGATCTGGAAACTTATCTTCAGGACCATCCCGCAGTTCGTGAGCAATTGCGGCAAAACCCGAATGCCTTCATGCAGGAGGAAAATCGCCTCGACCGCCGTGAAGACGATCACGGCCGCGACGCCAACCGCGCGGAACTGGCAAATTTCGATCGCTTCCTCGACAGCCATCGGGAAATTTCCGAGCAGATCCGGAAAGATCCCTCTCTCGTGGATAATCGGGAGTTTGTAAAGAACCATCCGTCTCTGGAATCTTATCTACAGGACCATCCAGGGGTTCGCGAGGCAATCAAGCAGGATCCGAACCGCTTTATGCAGGAGGAAGCCCGCTACGATCGCCGCGAAGATGGTATGGACCGCGATCGTGACGGCCGCCGCACGGACTTCAATCGCGACACCGCTCACCGGCAGTTTGGAGAGTTCCTCGGTGGCCACGCTGACATCGCGGAACAGCTCTCCAGAAACCCTTCTTTGGTTAAGGACCAGAACTTCATGGACGGCCATCCCGAACTCAAGGCATACCTGAATTCGAATCCCGACGTTCGCGGAAACTTGATGTCCGACCCGGACGGCTTCGTCAAAGCATCCCAGCAATTCAGCACAACCAATGGCCAATCCGTGAAGCCTCCGGCGGCCAAGCCCAAACCGAATCAGTGACACGCAAGAGCACTCCAGGTTGGAAGGCCGCGAACCGGCCTTCCAATCCTTCGAGTGTCGGCGTTCTTGGGAGCGGCCAGTCGTTCGGTTCCGGCCAGGAATTCGGTTGCAAGTTCAGTTAGGCCCAGATACTTGCCAGGAGGTTTTATGAGATTCAAAAGTCTTTTCGTTTTCGCTGCCGTCATGGCCATTGCGGTTCCCAGCAGGGCTGACAAGGATAAAAAGAAAAAAGAGCCCGATCGGGCCATGCTCGAAAAAATGGACGCCGTCCCATGCGGTGCCAAGCAGAAAGGCGTGACCGGCTTGGGTAGCATCTGGGCGTCCGTTGGTATTACGCATATGAACTCCGATGAGAAGCTCTGTCCGCGCTATTTGCTGCGTACAGACGAGATGGAGTACGAAATCCAGCCCAAAGATAAGAAGCATGCGGCGGTTTTGCCGGTTGGGCAGGAAGTTGTGTTTAAAATCAAGAACGACCACATGACTGTCAGGTGCCCGGACGGGGATAAGAAATCGCGGGACTATGAAGTGGTGGCAATGAAGCCGACAAACCCGGAACCGGATAGCGGCGCGCAGAGCTCGTCCGCCAAGATCGACAGACCTTAGCGACGCGCACCTGGCCACGCAGCCTGTCTCTCCCTCGCATGGAACACTTAGCAAAAGCGGGGGCGGGGAAGGCCCGATTAAAGCGCATCCTGCGGTTCGATCTTCGGCACCGGGGTTAGTGCCGGCGGGCAGTGATTTGGCCGTTGGGCCCACCATTGTGCCTGGTAATTCGTACTCGGAAACTTGAAAATCCGCTCGAACGATAACCGCTTTTATCGGGACGTGTCAGTTCTCGCTGCCTGTACACTCGGGACACGAAAAAAGGGCGGGAGGAAAAAATTTGCCCCTATGGGTACTGGTCCTCCATTGAGCGCCGCCGATCGGGCGAAAGGCATCCTATGTCCTTTGTTATCAATGCAGACCGCCTAGGTCTATGTCGCGCGGTTTGGCGCTGAGAGTGCTTTTGTAATACGCGAAAGCACGCAAACAAGGGTCGCCGGGAGTCGGGATGAGCCGAAGTAGTGCCTTAGTGACTGACGATGCGTTTTGGTCAAAAGCGGCAGGGGAACGGCAAATGGAGCCGGATTCCGGCCAAACCATCCGCGTGCTCGATTTTATGGAGGCGACATGGGTGGGGGGGCCAGCCAAGAATCTGATTGAATTTGCCCGGCGAACCGACCAAACGGACACGTCCTGTCCCCGCGTGTCGGTTCAGGTCGCAACTTTTGAGAGAGGCGCGTCAGAAACCAATGAATTTGTTTGTTCCTGCCGCAATGCAGGAATACCGGTGCACGTGATTCGAGAGAGATTCGCGTTCGATCCTGCAGTCGTTCGCGCCGTATCCCGGCTGATAGAAACGTACGATCCCGACATTGTGCAGACCCACAGTGTGAAGTCGCATTTTCTCTTGCGCCTCAGTGGTGCATATCGACGTTATCCATGGATAGCATTTCATCATGGATACACCCTGGAAAACTTGAAGATGCGTTTGTATAACCAGCTCGACAGGTGGTCGCTGCCTGCTGCGAGGAGGGTAGTCACGGTATGTCAGCCGTTCGCCGCCGACCTGCGACGAGTTGGTATTCCAGGCGAGCGAATTAGCACGCAACACAATGCTGTTCGCCCGTTTCATCCGGCGCAACAAGAACAAATAGCCACCCTACGGGCGGCTCTTGGCGTTCCGGATCACGCACAAATTCTGCTTAGCGTTGGGCGTCTCTCGCGCGAAAAAGGGCAAGCGGACCTCATCCAGGCCGCCGGACTGCTGAGAGATCAGCAGCCCGAACGCGTATTCCGATTGATCCTTGTCGGCGACGGTCCAGATCGCAGCAGGCTGGAGGCGATGGCACGCCGTTGCGGTGTATACGACTGGATCCATTTCGCAGGGCACCGGGCAGACGTCGCTCCGTATTACGGTTTAGCCGACGTCGTGGTCTTGCCTTCTTGGACCGAGGGATCGCCAAACGTCCTGCTGGAAGCCATGGCCGCCGGACTCCCAATTGTGGCTACGGCCGTTGGAGGCGTCGCTGAAATTGTGTCCTCTTCGAGGGCGGCCCTACTGGTCGGAAGAAAGCAACCCGCATCCCTGGCGCGTGGCATCGCGGAAGTGTTGTGCGACGAAAATCTCAGATGCGAGCTGCGCGTCGCCGCTTACAGAACGGCATCAGCATATTCTCCCGAGCGCCGTTACGGTTCGCTGCTCAAGGTCTATCGCAGCTGCATGACAGAACCAAAGACTTCGCCGAAACCGCCGCTTTCGGCGCGTCACGAGTGGGTCCGAGCGCAGCAAAATTCGGGTTAGAGTTCTGCGCAAGAGAAATAAAGACCCCGTGCTCACTTCTGAGCGGTTTCTCGAAGACTGAACCACCATCTGACGTGCAACGATGAGTCGCTCTGACTCCCGCTTAGTCGGGAAAGCCGACAAGTCCCCGGTCCGCTTTTTCCCCCGGATTCCATTTCGACGATTACCTCGGTTTATTGGTTGTGGCCCGAAGCTCGTGGTTGTTGCGGGCAGGCAGGTGAGTTAAGTTGGAGCTACGTTTGAGGCTCCTTTGTCCACTCGGCTCGGTTCCTGGAAACTGGCAGTCAAACCGCTTCTCCTTGAGGTAGTTCGGGCGGAGCAGCGGATCGTTTTCGGAGGCGTAATGATCTCCGCGCTGTTCGCGGTGGTCATACCGGACACGCCTCTTCTTTTCATGGGTGTTTGTATTCTGGTAGTTGGGAACGCCTTGTACGCGTTGCTGCTTTTCGGCGGCCGGATTTATAACCACCGACCGTTCCCGTGGAATTGGATCCTCTATATACCCCTGCTGGCGTTTGGCGCATTTTTGAGCGCGTTCGCGACGGTGGCACTGCTTCGCTGGATGCACCCGTCCGTGGGACCCTACTGGCAAGTATTTCGCGCGAGTTGGAAGAACGTCGTGTCGGCGTGCATGGTGGGCGGTATTGCCGGATACGCGGTTTTAAAGATTCAGGCGAGATTGCAGGTCAAGAACAAACTTTTGGAGCAAGCCGTAGAGCGCGGAACGCTGCAACTGCAGCTGCAGGAACAGGAGTTGAAGCAAGCGCTGGAGATCCAGAAGAACTTGCTGCCGAAGGAATTGCCGCAACTTCCGGGGATCGAGTTGGCGGGCGCCTGGCAGCCGGCGAGGACCGTGGGAGGGGACTATTTTGATGTGCTGCGCCTGGATGACAATCGCATTGGGATCTGTGTGGGCGACGTTTCGGGAAAAGGGCTGACCGCTTCTCTGCTGATGGCGAATCTGCAAGCGGCTTTCCGGGCCTATGCCATGCCGGACGCCTCGCCCGCAATGGTATGCGGAAAGCTGAATGCGTTCGTTTGCGGGAATGTGGCGCCCGGAAAATTCATCACGTTTTTTTATGGGATTCTGGACGGACAGAAGAAAACTTTTACGTACGAAAACGCGGGGCACTGTCCCGGGGTACTGGTGCACGCTGGAGGGCAAACGGAGCTGCTGTCAGGGCAAGGTGGAGTTCTTGGGGTGCAGCCGGAGTGGACGTATCAGGATTTCACGACTCGACTGGCTTCGGGCGACCGGTTGTTGCTTTACACAGATGGAGTGAGCGAGGCGGCGAACAAAGAAGCGGAGGAATTCGGGTGCCAGCGAATCGCCGCAGCGGCTGCGTCGGCGCGGGCCTCAGCGGCGGATTGCCAGCGGCGGGTGATGGAAGACGTGATGAAATTCTGCGGCGGTGAGTTCGGCGACGATGTGACGTTGATTGCCGCGGCGGTTCACTGACTTGAATGAGTCCGCAATCGTTCCAGCTCCGGCTTGTCGCGCGGGCCCGAATGGCCGTCGCAACACTTGCTCGAGGTTTACTGGCAGGAGTCGGGGTTTTTTCAACCGTCTCGCCTTGGCCGCTGGTATCAGCGTGATCGTCTCAAAGTCTGACGGACTATCCCCTCCTCAGGGTTTTAGAATCTTCGCCGAATTGAGCACTCCCCTCGTAAACCTGTCACCCGTTTTCTTGCGGGCTGGCGGACGCCTCTCTGCCAGCTAGGAATTTCATGCTAACCCGCGACTCTGACATAACCCGACGATAGTCGGAATAAGGGTATTAGCGAGGTTCGTTTTATCCAGCAGCCTCACCGCCCCAAAGCGGTCAGCTAATTTTGCCGTTTCTTCATCGTTGAAAAAGGAGATTGCTAGTATCTGTGACCTGCGGTTCAAATGCGATCTGACTTCTTGCGGAGGGTGGCTCCTCTCATCGGGCATGTGCAAATCGAGCACGACAACCTCTGGGTGTAAATCGCACACCAACTGGATTGTTTGCGCATAACTAGCAGCCTCGCCGACGATCTCAATTTCGGTGCGGGCAGACAACAGCTGGCGAATCCCCCGGCGGACGATGTCCGAATCATCAGACACGAGTATCTTGACCGGAGAATTCTTGTTCATGGCTGCATCTTGACCCAAAGAGGCTTCAGGCATTCTGCACCTCGAATCTTAAAATGCCGGGCTATCGGATATCTGGCACGATTCCCGCCAAAAATAAAAACCTAACTCATTTATTCTGAGAAACTTGCGATAGACCACGGCCCAAAATGATTGCGGGATACGCAGAAAGTACAGTTCTCGCAGTACCCCGGGTAATTTTGACATTGTCTAGGCTCTACCGGTCAATCAGGGAATCCCCCTACGAACGTAAATCGTAAGTCAGCACATCGATTAGAGGCCGGTTTGAGGGGTGACTCCTCCCGGCCCCGGACCATCCCCCACCAGTCTCGCCCCGTGGGTGTGGTCATGAGAAAAAGGGCAGTCCGCCGTGAGTTTGATATACCCCTGTTTCTGCAGTTTTCGAGCCAGAATCTTTATATATACGGACAGAGGATGGTCGCCGAGGCGCTCCCGGACTATTCATCGCGAAGCGCGTCCAATGGAGACACGCGAGTGGCACGGAGCGCAGGGATGAATATGGCCGCCAGCGAAACGGCGATCAGTCCGATCGAAACCGCGCCGAAGATCAGGGGGTCCGTTGCGCTGACTTCATAGAGGAGACTCTTCAGCAGACGCGTCAATCCCAGCGCGCCCGCAATCCCTGCGATCAGCCCGGCGGCCACGGGGACCAAACCCTGCCGGAAGACCAATGCGAGCACGCCGGCGGAACGGGCGCCGAGAGCGATACGAATTCCGAATTCGCGCCGGCGCTGATCAACCAAATAGGCCAGCACGCCATAGATGCCGATGGCCGCGAGGAGTCCTGCGAGCGCGGCGAATACAGTCATCAACTGAATCGAGAATCGTTGGCGGGCGAGCGAATCAGCGAGGATCTGATCCATGGTAAGCAGGTCCACCGGCAGATTGGAATCGAGTGCCGCGACTTCGTGACGGACTGCGGAGACCAGCGCGCGCGGATCACGCGCGGCCTTCGTTACGATTGCCAACGAGCCGAATGGGACCTGAGGGCCGAAATAGTAGACGCGCGGCTCGGGGGGCGCAGACAGGCTGCGAGATTTCGTGGCGGCAACTACGCCGACGACAGTGAATGTGCTTCCGGCAAGCGGTACAGTAATTTGCATGCCGACAGGGTCGGCGTTTGGGAACAATTTCTGGGCGGTAATCTCGTCGACGACGGCGGCGCCGGGCGAGCACTGCTCGTCGGAAGAGGCGATGTCGCGGCCGCGCAAGAGGGGAATTCCGAGAGTCTCGAAGAAACCGGGTGAAGCGCGCGTTTGCCAGATGATCTGCTGTGGTTCATTCGGATTTCGCGGATGGCCTGCGATCTCGACCCCGCCGCTTCCCGGGCCGCCGACGAAAGGAAGGAAATCGACTGTTGCGGCGGAACGCACACCCGGAATTGCGCGAACGCGTTCGAGAACCGATCGCGCAAAGGCGGCCCTCTGCGAGGGTTCCCGATATTGTGCAACCGGCAAGGATACAAACGCGGTCAGCACTTTCTCGGATTGGAATCCGGGATTCGTATGCTCCAAGCGGACGAAGCTTCTCACCAAGAGACCGGCGCCGATCAAAAGCACCAGAGAAGCACAGACTTCAAAGGCGACCATCGACTCGCGCAAGAGCCTGCGTCCCGTGGTCGAGCCGCGCGAGCCTTCTTTGAGCGCATCCGTAAGATCGATGCGCGAAGTTTCGAGAGCAGGCGCGATGCCGAAAAGCATGCTGGCTGCGATCGAGACGAAAAGGGAAAAGCCCATAACCCAGCCGTTGATGGAAGGGCGCGCTCCGTGAATCAAATCAGGCGGGCCGAACCGCGCATAAAGACGAAGTCCGTATAGCGCGAGCAGCGTTCCCGCACCGCCGGCGATGGAGGCCAGCAGCAGATTTTCGGTCAACAGCTGCCGGATAAGCCGGAGGCGAGACGCGCCCAGCGCCGAGCGGATGGCGATCTCCCTCTGCCGCTTCATCGCACGGGCAAGTAGAAGGTTGGAAACGTTGGTGCAGGCGATCAGCATCAGCGCGCCCACTGCCACGATCAGTACCAGCAACGGCGTCTTCAAATCGCCCGCCTGCTTTTCCGCGAGCGGCTCCAGGTCGAGAGAAAATCCGCGATCCATCGAAGCCTGATTGGGATACTGTTCGACAATGAAAGCAGCGATGCGGCGAAATTCATCGCGCGCTTCCTGGATACTCCGGCCGGGCTTGAGCCGCCCGATCACGTCGATATTGTGCGGGCTGCGCGTACCCGCCGCAGTTTCGGAGGGAGTGAAGGCGAGCGGCATCCACAGACCCGCGGCAACGCGATAATCCAAAATCGGCCGGATTACGCCGGCCACCCGGTAGCTCTCGAGATTGATTAGAATCTTCTTCCCGACAATCGATGGATCGCGGCCGTAGCGGCGCGTCCACAATCCTTCCGAGAGAATGGCGACATGATCTCGGCCGGGCTGATCGTTGTCCGAGGTGAACAGGCCGCCGAGAACCGGGACGACGCCGAGCATCGGAAACGCGCTGGCGGTGACCCGCAACGCCGGGACGTCCTCGGGCTGCCCGTCGCCCGTCAGAGTCGCAACCGCGCCAGTTACCGCTGCGACCTGGCTGAAACAAGTGGCTTGGCGCCGGAATTCCGCGTAATCCGGGGCCGTGGGCGCAATACCGTGCAACGCGTAGCGAGGCAGCGTCTCCTGCACGAGGACGAGCCGGTCGGGATCCGGATAGGGCAAGGGATGCAGCAGCACCGCGTCAATCGCAGAAAAAATCGCGGTGTTCGCGCCGATCGCGAGTCCGAGCGTTAGGATCGCAACGAGGCTGAAGCCGGGACTCTTCCGAAGCTGACGGAACGCAAACTGAAGATCGTGCAACATGGTTTACCGACGTGGGGACATGAGAAACCCGGCGACCTTCGTGCTTCCTTCGGCAACGTTGTCTATTCTAATCGAAATCCCCTCTAGCGTTTTGCCAGATGCCATCCGGCAGAGTCGGCTCCCCCGACCTGGTGCCCAGGATTTTCCCGGCTGATCGGCACTCGCGGCAGCTTTTCTGTTCCGCGCCTACACCTTCGCTAGAAGGGCTTTCATGATCTGTCTGATCCTGACCTCGTCGCGTTTGTAGAAAATCCATTTTTTGATTCGCTTGGGGCGGGTCAGCCCGGCTTGACACAGAATCCTCATGTGTTCGCTGGTTGTGGGCTGACTCACGCGAAGCTTGCGGGCAATCAGGCAGCCACAAACCCCATCCTTAACCAAATCGCCGTCGACTTGCGGAGGGAAATGCCTCGTCGGGTTCTTAAGCCACTCGAGAATCTGCAGCCTGCGCTCGTTCGCAATAGCCCGGATTGCCAGGGTCGATGTCATAAATACGATTAGCAACCTCCCTAAGTATGATAACACTGCCATAGAGATCCGCGGCTGCTCAATGCATCCATCGCGCGCAACTCTTCCCTGCTGACGGTGTTTACTCCATTAACCAGCCGGGCCGTCAAGCAGAGTAGCAGCACAGCGAAAGCACGTGTCTTTGAGCCGTTCCGTATGTCGGCGGGTGGTGATGCGGCTCGAGCCACTCGCATCTGCCGCTTTTCGTGACGGGTTCGCCCTGTACCTTGCGCCAGTTAACCGTGAAGCGTCATTTCGCATTGGCGGCGTTGTTCGGATAAGGGGCGCACGGTACGTTCAATCAAACACGGCCGCACGCCGTGAGCTCGCAGTCTTTCCGTCGCACGCGGTTTGGCTGATTACCTCGGCCGGACCGGTCTTGTAAGTTTATTTCATTCGAATAGGAGCCTGACGCACGATGAAAACCCTTAGCAAGCTGCTGTTCGCTGTTTCCGCGTTTTTGCTCGTCGTTCCTGCGGTCATCTTCACTTCCGCACAGCCGCAACCTCCGAGAGAGCATCCAGCGTATCTTCACGCACTGACGGATCTCCGTCACGCCCGCGCTCATTTGCAGCGCCCCGGCGGCGGTGAATTGCGTGACCAGGAAAAGCATGCCATTCACGAGATCGACGAGGCCATCAGCGAAATCAAGAAAGCCAGCATCGACGACGGCAAGGACATCAACGATCACCCTCCCGTTGACGCAGGTCTCGACTGGCGCGGCCGTCTCCACCGGGCTCTTGAACTCGTGAACAAAGCCCACGACGATGTCGCGCAGGAAGAGGACAACGCGTTCGCCCAGGGTCTCCAGCAGCGCGCTCTCGAACACATCGACAAGGCGCACCACCACATCGAGGAAGCCATTCACATCGTCGAGTAATCTCCCGAAGTCTGTTTTGCTTCACTGGGCGCCGCGGTGCTATGAGCCGCGGCGTTCTTCCTCTCCCGGTACTGCTGTCTTAGAATGCGCTATTGAAGTTTCTCGTAGATCGATTTCGCTTCCGCGAGGCGCTTCAGCACGTAGTCTTTCTCGGCGGGAGAATTCCAGTCCGGATAGCGGGATGTCACATCGATCGTCCGGTCAATCCAGGCAGCAAAATACTTAGCGTCCGCAGGGGAACGCGGCGTTTTGCCACCGATCGTCACGTAAATTGGACTCGTCGTCGCATATACGTAATTGTCCAACACCGGATACTCCGCGGTGTCGCTCGAAGCTCGCAGCACACACCATCCGCTCTTTTCGAGCGGCAAAGTGCCCGCGGCGTCCGTGGAATCGCGTGCGCCGGAAAGTTTAACTGTTGCCGCTATTCGCCCGTTGCAAACTACCTCGAAATGATCCACCGGTACGATCGACCGGAGCCTCGCCGTAAACGCCACCGCCGCCTGCGCGTCATCGAACTTCAATTCGTCTCCGGCGCGTTGTCCTCCCAGCGTAAATTCAATCAGCGGCCCGTTGGTCGCAAATGTCCGCCCCTTCTTCAACGCATCAAACCACAGCTCAATTTTCAGCGGCCACTCCGGGACCCACGCGTACACTCGATCCATTCCGACTTGACCGCGAATCGGCGCGGCATAGTTTGTTGTCGCATCCGTCCCCGCACCCGCCGGCAACCGAAACCCGAGATTCAGAAGCCGGTACCACACCGCCGCCGTGGACCGATGATCGCTGAAGCCCACGATCTCCATATAATCCAATTTCCCAAGCGCCACATCCGCGGGCAGCTCGTCCGTAACTTTCTCCGGCGGGCTGGCAAACGGATTTGGCTCCGCATCAAACGGATGCACCGCTCCGACCAGCGCTCCCTGCGCATGCGCCATGTCGTACACATCGGCGTTCATCGGATACAAACTCGCCGCCGCCGTGTTCGGATACCCGGCATAGCCGGGAAGCAAAATGTGATCCTTGATCCCCAGGACACCTCGATGCCCCCAGTAACTCGTGTGAAACTCCTGGCCGTGATACACCAGAACCTCATCGTCGGGCCGCGGGTCCAAACCGTGCCCGTTGTATTTGATGTCAGGGATGCGCTGTTCCTTATTCACAATCAGATTGTTGACGATGTCCAGGCCTTCACTCGCTGCCAGGGCCCGCAGACCGTCGGTATCGTTTAGGTAGGCTCCGCCATAGTTCATATGCACATGCAGGTCTCCGCCGACCCACTTTCCGGCCGTTGGCGTGTGCCAGTCGCCCAACGGATCGAGCTTCACTGCCAAATTGCCCGACTTTTCTTCGCGCGTATCGAAAGTGCGGTGAAAGACGCGGTGATCGAAGCCCCTCATAATGTCGACGGTCACAACGCCTTCCGGGACCTCGACCCCCGTTGCATGAGGCGGCGCGAACCGCGGAGCCTTGCCGGCTTCTCCAGCGTCGAACCGAAGCCGGTTCCCTTCGAGCGAATAGAAGTAGTGGGCTTCAAAGCGCCTTTCCGTTCGATCGAATCCATCGTCTGCGTAAATCAGCGCTTCGCGAGGAGCGCAAAATTTCCCGGCGGCATCCATCACAGAAATTCGGGAGAGTATCTCTCGCCCATTCTCATCAACGACGGTGATGTTGATTAACGTATGCGGATGCAAATGCCTGCGCTCGTCGGCAGTAACGGATCTCTCTCCGCCGGTGACCGCATTTTGCAACCACAGTTGCGTATTCCCGTGAGCATTCGAGATATAGGCGATCCACCTTCCGTCCGGCGACCAGCGAACGTTCGTGTCGTCCCAATCGCCGTAGGAAACGGGAAACGCGTCGCCGCCATTTGCGGGCATCAGCCATAACTGATGCCATTGACGCCCCAGGTAGGAGCTATAAACGATGCGCGAGCCGTCCGGCGAAAAATCCGGGCGCGCTTTCCAGTTTGTTTCTTCGTAGTGAATTTCCATGGCTTCGGCGCCCGGCTCCGCTTGCATCCGCCAGAAGCCGCCGCTTCCATGAATGTGCCCGCGATTCGAGACAAAAAGAATCTCCCTGCCGTCGCGCGTCCACACCGGGCTGATCTCCGTGTCAAACGGGCTGTAGTAGTAGCGCGGCAACTCGCTCTTCGTCTCTCCCGTCAGCCGCACCACATTTTCGAGTTTTCCCCTGCCGACATCCGCGCGGAAAATATGAAAACGTTTGTTGTATGAGGTGGAAACGAAGGCGATCCGTTTTCCGTCCGGCGACCACCGCGGTTCGACGTTTACCGCCCCGCCGCTCGTCAGTTGCTGAGTTTTTCCGGAAGCCAGATCCAGTAGCCACAATTCCATGGCATCTCTTTGATACGAAACGTAAACGACGCTTTTCCCATCCGGAGACCAGTCCGGCTGATAGTCATATCCCGCGCCATCGGTGATTTGCTGTGCTTGCTGGGAGTCAATTTTCTGGCGCCACAGCGATCCCGCCATCGAGTACGCCACTTCCGTCGAGTCCGGCGACCACGCCACGCTGCTCGGGCCGCTTGTCAGCTGCGGCAGATACATTTCGCGGAAATAATAAGGATGCGGAAGATCAATCTGCGGAAGGACGGGTTTGCGCTGCGCCGAGACGGGCAGAACAACTGCCACAAGCGCAGCAACGAGAAGCAAACCTCGTTTGAGCACGTTAAGCCAGGCCAGCTTTCGAGAGCGGCAGTTCGCGAATGCGTTTGCCGGTCACGGTGAAAATCGCGTTGCAGAGAGCGGGAGCAAACGCGGGCAAGCCCGGCTCTCCGACGCCGCCCGGAGGCGCTTCGCTCGGAACAATGTGCACGCGCACTTCACGCGGGGCGGTGTTCATCCGCGCCATCGGATAATCGTCGAAGTTGGATTGGTCGATCACGCCGTTTGTAGCCGTGATCGCTCCATAGAATGCGATGCTGGTGCCCATCACGGCCGCCCCTTCAAACTGATTCGTGACCATCGCGGGGTTCACGACAGTTCCGGCATCGAGCGCGGAGTCCACCCGATCAACGTGAACGCGGCCTGCGTCGTCAATGTGCATTTCGACAACCGTTGCAACATACGTCAGAAAACTGCGGTGCAACGCGATTCCGATTCCTGCCCCATTGCCAGGTTTGACTTTCCCCCACCGCGATTTTTCAGCGGCCGTCTCCACCACGCGCTTGAATCTGGCTGTGTCAATCGGATACTGCTCGTAGCTTCCGCCGTAGTTGGAATAGTCTTTCGGCAACTCGCTCTTGGGAATGATGCGATCGGGACCCAGAAGCTGGAGCGCATACTCGACGGGATCTTTCGCAGCCGCGCGCGCGCATTCGTCCGCGAAGCATTGCAGCCCAAACGCATGATAGATGTTCGCGACGGAACGGAACCATCCAATTCGTACGTGGGCAGCCGCCGGCCCGTTTTCGGAGCGCTGATTCGGAATGGCATAGGGGAGGTCGCTGAATCCCAGCCCAAGTTCATCGCCATCCGAATATGTTTCGCCTGCTTTGAACGTCGAGCCAATCGGCGGAAACACGGTGCGCTGCAACCATGCGGCTGGTTTCCCGTCGCTGCCGAGCGCCGCCTTCATATACATCGCGCAGACCGAGTGATAGGAATCAAACTTGATGTCGTCTTCGCGGCTCCAGACCACCTTCACCGGCTTACCCGTTTTTTTCGAGAGCACTGCTGCCTCGACCGCAAAGTCCGGAAACGATTTCCGTCCAAACGCGCCGCCCAAAAGCGTTACGTTCACCGTCACGTCTTCTTTTTTCGCTCCGACGGCAGCCGCAATAGCGTCACGCGCACCGACCGGACTTTGCGATGGCGCCCACACTTCGACTTTTCCGTCTTTGTAAACGGCGAGCGCTGCGGGCGGCTCCATCGAAGCGTGGGCGAGCAGCGGCGCGTAATACTCGGCCTCGATAATTTGTCCGCCCTTGGCGAACGCCGCGTCCACGTCACCGATTTCGCGCACCACTTTCCCGGGTTTCCGCGCGGTTTCCTGCAACTCCTTCTTGTACGGGTCCGAAGTAAATGTGCCGTTAGAACTTGTCTCCCACTCGATCTTGAGTTTTTTCTTGCCCTGAAACGCGGCCCAGGTATTATCCGCGAGCACAGCCACACCACCGAGCGCTTGATAGAGCACCGGCGGCTTGAACGTATCGATGGTGGCGGTCTGCTTCACGCCGGCGACGGCCAGCGTCGCGGAATCATCCAGCGATTTCAAGGTGCTGCCCATGACGGGCGGATGCACGACGCTCGCATAGAGCATTCCCGCCATGTGCGTGTCCTGCCCGTACTTGGCTTTGCCGGTGCACAAATCTTTCAGGTCGTAGCTCGCCGCGGGCTTGCCGATGTAGCGCCATTCGCTGCGCGGCTTCAGTTTCAGTTCTTCTTTCTTTGGCACCTCCCGTTTCGAGGCGGCCGTGGCCAGCTCGCCGTAGCCAAGTTTCTTTCCCGATGCTTTGTGAATGACGTGATGGAGTTCCGTCGAACATTCCGTTTCCGGCACGCCCCACTCCTCGGCCGCCGCGCGCACCAACATCAACCGCGCCGTTGCTCCCGCTTCGCGCAGCGGGAGGAAAAAGCTGACCACGGAGTGCGAGCCGTCCGTATCCTGGTCGCCGTATTTTTCCGCGCCGATAGCTTGTACGACTTTTACGCGCGCCCAGTCCGCATCCAATTCTTCGGCTACGATGCGCGGCAGCGAGGTGCGCACTCCGTTTCCCATCTCCGAGCGGTGCGCCACGACGTACGCCGTCCCGTCCGTGCCGATCGCCAGGTAGACGCCGGGTTGCAGCGGAGCTTTCGCCGAAGGAGGAAATGGATCGCCTGCTTCGCCGGCAGTGGCGGCCGCGAAAATCCTGTCCGGCACGAGAGAAACGCCTAGTACAAACGCGCCAGCTCCCAGCAGTCCTTTCAAAAAATCCCGCCGGTCACTTGCCGCTTCCGATTGGTTTTTCGACATATTTTCGACTCGAATCATGTTCTCTCCGCTCTCTATCCGTATACTCCGCCGGCCACTCTCTGGAAGCATCCTACCGCCAATGCGGATACTTGCAAGCACCCGTCACGGCTCGATTCGCTCCCGCCGCAGGCGAAGCGCTAGTTCTCTGGCCAGGCGCCCAGAGCGCGGCGCAAGTCCACGAGTTGGCCGAGGTGATACGCATTGTGGTCTGCCAGTACCAGCGCTTCCCGCAAAATAGACTGGCCCTGGCCATGCGGTATTTTTCTGAAGAGATCGGTCTTCGGGTCTTGCACCAGGCGGACCATATCTTGCAGATCCCGCTGGAATGCCGCGACGCTTTCCTGCCAGGCTTTCTCGTCGGCGGGGATCGGCGTTTTGGGCCAGTATCCCGCTGGAAAAGGCGGGGAGACGTGCTTGGGATTTCTGCTGAACTCGAGGATGTCCCACTGCGCGAGCCTCGTATGTTCGAGCAATTGCCAGCCCGTGTGAGGAAGAGAGTTCGCGAAGGTTCCATATTTCCCCGAAGGGAAATCGTCGAGAGCATCCATGAAATGGACATGCGCGCCTCCGCCCTTGAGCAGGTACACGACCTGCTCGCGCAGTTCGTGATCCGCGTGGCCTCGGGACTTCGACGCAGTTTTTCTTGTTTTTGGTTTTGCAGTTTTTTTGGGTGTCTTTTTCTTTTTCATTCGGGCTTCCCGGTAATAAGAACTTGTTGAGGCATTCCCGGCACTGGATGCAAGGTGGTCTTCAGAAAACCTGCACTGGCGAACATTTTGCCATACTCAGAAAAAGTATAGGCGTCGCCGGCGTCGGTTCCAACCAGCATATTTAAGCTGAAAGCGGCCGCCGCTGGCGGAGTCACACGATCTTCATTGGGCACAAACTCGAGAGTAACGGCCTTGCCGCCGGGCTTCAGAGCAGCAAAAACGCGACGCATCAGTTTTTCGCAGGTAGGGATGTCGAAATGGTGGAAAATATTCGTGAGCAGAACAAAGTCGTATCCGCTGCCAAGATCGGTGTCAAAGGCGCTTCCCGGGCGCGCCGTGTAGCGGCCGGAAACGCCGGCGGCCTCGGCGTTCTCCTCGGCGACGGCCAGGACGGAAGGCCAATCCACGGCGACGATTTTCGCGTTGGGGTTTTTATTCGCGATGGTGATGCCGTAAGTCCCGTGCCCGGCGGCGATATCCAGCACACGGGAGGGTTTGCCTTCGGCCGCGCCGATCAGTTCGGCAATGAAGTTTGCCGCCGGGACGGCCAGCTTGGCCATGGATCGCGCGAATGCGACCCACACTGCATCCTGCGGCTTCGAATTATCGCCTTCCGCTCCAACCGTTCCCCCGCGGCGGACGGCTGCGGTAAGCGCCTCGATATTCCTTTTGTGCCACGGGCTGGCCAGAAAACCGGTCACGGCGTGGAGAGAGGCAGGCGAGCGCTTGTCGAGAAAAAGTGCGGACTCCTCCGTGAGCGCGTAACACCCGTTTTCCTTGGCGAGGAGGCCCATAATCGTCAAGTAATCGCAGAGAATTCGCAATCCTCGCTCGGATGCGCCGATCTTTCGGGCGAGGAGTTCTGAAGTATTCGCCCCCTCGCCGATGGAAGTGAAGACATCCAGCTCAATTCCAGTTTTGAGCGCTTCGGTATTCTGGAACGCGTTCATCAGAGTGAAGATGCGTTCCGGGGTCGGGCGGTTCGCTGTAGAAGGTGTAGCCATAGAAGCTGTCTCCGGCGGCTGAGCTTTCCCAGGTCAAATATACACCTAGCCTGGTGTCCGGCTTGCAGTTCAATTCGGTTGCCCGGTCCGGTTTGGGCTGGCATACTCTCTCTCCCTGCGCGGCGTTGCGAAGGACACATTATGAAACGCGAATATCACCGCTGGTATTCTCCGCGGCTGGGCATGGATATGGGCGTGATTGTGCACGGCCATTGGGGACAGCCCATTCTCGGCTTTCCGACCAGCGCGGGCGATGAGACAGAGCTCGAAGGGCAGAGCATGATCGGCGCGCTGGCCGATTTTATCGATGGCGGAAAGATAAAGGTTTTCAGCGTCAATTCCATCAACGGGCTGAGCTTTTATAACAAGGGAGCGCATCCCTTTCACCGCAGTTACGTGCAGGCCATGTTTGATTCCTACCTTCAGCAAGAGGTCGTCCCCTTCATTTGGAACAACTGTCAAAGCCCGGGCATCGCGATTTCCACAATGGGAGCTTCGTTTGGCGCTTATCACGCGGCGAACAGCTTGTTCAAACATCCCGACATGATCAAACGATGCTTTGCGATGTCGGGTGTCTACGACGTTAGGAACTTCATGGACGGGATGTACGACGACAATTTTTACTTCAACAACCCGGTCGACTATCTCGCCAACTTGAACGATCCATGGGTCTTCGGACAGCTTGCCTCCTCTGACATTCACCTCACGACTGGTACAGGGCCGTGGGAGAACAGCGGGCCCACCTACCGCTTGTCCGAGATCCTTTCAAGCAAAGGGATTCGCCACTCGCTCGACAATTGGGGCCCGGAAGGCGGACACGATTGGCCTTACTGGAAGCATCAGATGCGTGAGTATGTCGCGCGGCTGTTCTAGAGAAGGGGCGTTCGGGCGGCAGGGGACCCTGACGCCTCGACTACTCCCCGAACCGTTTCACAAATATATGGAAATAATGGGTTTCTAGGGTTCCGTGGGCGCGCCGAGAGAGTACGTGCCGAAAAAGAGAGCAGGAGCCGGGTTGCGATCGGGCCAGGGAAGTGGAAGAAAAGAAAGAAGTGAGGGCAGAAAAAGTGGTACGGGCAGGTTCCGGGGAATCGCGAGAAACGTTATGGAGATATTTCGCACGATAGGTGTAGGGAGGGAAGGCGCCGATGGAAAGGAATCGGCGGTTTCCGTCTTATGGATGTGGCGGGAGGACCTAGGAGGCGTGTCCTCGTTTCGCCTCGATTGGGCCGCGGGTTCGCCAGAACGCGGGGCCATTTGGCGTTGAAATAGAATAAAGACCGGCCAGGGTATCCCAGCCATGGCTGAATCTGCTGAAATGCTCCCAGGGCGGCGCCGCCGGAGCTCGTCCGATCAGAAACGTAAGAAAAGGAAATGAGCGCTAAGCCGCAGGATGCTGCGCGTGCGGGGCGGCTCAGCGCGTTGACTTGACTGGGGGCCCTGCCTAAGATGAATGGCAACGACGGACCGCAGAATATGATTGGCAAGAGCCTCGGGCACTATCTCATTATCGAAGAGATTGGAGCGGGTGGCATGGGGGTGGTATATCGCGCGCGCGATAGCCGCCTCGAGCGAGACGTAGCAATCAAGGTCTTGCCTGCTGGAATGTTCGCCCATCCCGAGGCGCGCAGGCGCTTTCGCAATGAAGCGCTGGCTCTCGCGCGGCTGAATCATCCCAATATATGTTCGGTATACGATTTCGACAGTGAGGACGGCGCCGATTTCCTGGTAATGGAGTATGTTCCGGGGCTGTCGCTGGACAAGCGGCTGGGGGAAGGGAGCCTGGGGCTCGACGAGGTGCAGCGGTTAGGCGTGCAGCTTGCGGCGGGCTTGGCGGCGGCCCACGAGCAGAGAATTGTTCATCGCGACCTGAAACCCGGGAATCTGCGGCTTACCTCGGACGGACGTCTGAAGATATTGGATTTTGGGCTGGCCAGGCTTTTTCACCCGGATGAGGGTGGCGACCTGACGGTAAGCCTGGCGGAAACGAGCAGTTTTTCCGGCACGGTTCCCTACATGGCTCCCGAGCAGCTGCGAGGGGAAGCGCTCGATACCCGCACGGACATTTACTCCGCGGGGGCGGTACTTTACGAGATGACGACCGGGAGGCGGCCCTTCCCGGAACCGCAACTGGCGAAACTGATCGAAGCAATTCTGCAGAAAGACCCGCTGAAACCAAGCCAGATCAACCGGAGAGTGTCCTCCGCGCTCGAGACCATCTTGCTAAAGGCGATGGATCGGCAGCCGGAGCGGCGGTACCAGTCGGCGAGGGAACTGGAGATCGATCTGGAGAGGCTCGGAGCGGGACAGCCCCTCGGTGCGACGCGCGGTGGACTATTGCCCTCGCGCGTAGTGGCCGCGGCTCTGGGTCTGGTATTGATCGCGGGTGTTGGGATGGGGTGGTACCTCCAGCATCGCGGTCGAACGAGGCAAACGCTGACGCAGGATTCCGGGGCGCGCGCCGGGCATGGCGTGCGGGTTGTGCAACGGCGTTCGGTGGCCGTCTTGGGATTCAAGAACTTAACGGGCAACCCGGATGCGGCGTGGCTTAGCACGGCGCTCTCAGAAATGCTGAGCACGGAGCTGGCGGCGGGAGAGCGGTTGCGAACGGTTTCCGGAGAGAATGTGTCGCGCATGAAGCGCGACCTCGCGCTGACGGACGCGGACAGCTACGCGAAAGACACGCTCGCGCGCATACGTCTGAATCTATCGAGCGACGTGGTGGTTTTCGGGACGTACCTGCTGGTACCGGACCGTGCGGGCGCCAAGATCCGTGTGGATCTTCGCGTTCAGGAGACGGCCACAGGGGAAACGCTGGCAGCGGTCCAGGAAACGGGTCCCGAGTCTGACTTGCTCGAAGTGGTTGCGCGAGCGGGCGCAAAGCTGCGTACGGCGCTGGGAGCGCCGCAACTTTCTACAGAGGATACGACCCACGTGAAGGCGGCGCTGCCGCAATCCGGGGAAGCCGCGCGATTCTACGCAGAAGGCTTGGACAAGCTGCGAAAGTCTGAAAGCGTGGCGGCGCGAGACCTGTTGCAAAAAGCCGTGGCCGCCGATCCGGCAAGCGCCGAAGCGCACGTGGCACTGGCAACGGCCTGGGGCCAGCTGGGATATGACGCGAAGGCGCTCGAGGAAGCGAAGATGGCGGTGGAGCTCTCGACCCATCTTTCGCGAGAAGAGAGTTTGTCGATCGAAGGGCGCTATTGGCAAGCGGCACACAATTGGCCCAAAGCGGTCGAGACTTACAAATCGCTCAACACCTTCTTTCCGGACAACCCGGAGTATGCGCTGCAGCTGGCGACCGCACAGGGTTTCGCAGGGCATCCCGACCAGTCGCTCGCGACGCTCGAACAATTGCGGCAGACGATACCGGAGATGAAGGACGACGCGCGGGTCGATCTGGTAGAGGCCAGCACCGCCGACCACTTGTCCGATTTCAAGCGCGAGCAGGCGGCCTCGGAGCGGGCGGTCGAGAAAGCCAAGGCGCGTGGAGAGCAGCTGACGGCGGCGCGGGCGCTGCTGCTGGAAGGCTGGGCCTGGCACAATCTCGGCGATTCGGCGAAAGCGGTGGCTACCTCGGAAGAGGCCAAGGCAAGTTACGAGGCGGCGGGGGATCGCCTGGGAGTCGCGCGGGCGCTGCACAATCTGGGGATCGATTCCATCCAGCACGGCAATCTGGATGTAGCAGAAAAGCAGTTCAACGAAGCGCTCGCGATACGCCGGGCCATCGAGGACAACCAGGGAATAAACCGCGCGGTCGGGAATCTCGGAAGAATACGCGAGCAAAGAGGGGATCTCGAAGGAGCGAGGAAGTTTTATGAAGAGAGCCTCGCGATCGCGCGCAAGATCTCGGACCGGGGATCGATCGGTAATGCTCTGGGAAACATTGCCAATATATACGTCGCAGAAGGGCATCCCGCGGAGGCGCGCCGGTACTATGAGCAATCGCTGGCCCTGCACCGCGAGACCGGCGACAAAGTAGGCATCGGGGCCGCTCTCGCGAATCTGGGAAACCTGGCTTCGGATGCGGGAGACATGGCGTCGGCACGCAAGCTATATGAAGAATCGGCGGCAAAGTTCGAGGAAGCAGGCCAGAAATCGGGCGTGGCCCAGTTAAGAGTGCTGCTGGGGAATTTTTCCTACGATCAGGGAGAATATGCTCTGGCGAAGACGAACTTTGAGCAAGCCCTCGCTTCGGCCAAAGAGATTGGCGATCCGGCGACGGCAAGCGATGCGGAAACGGGGTTGTGCAATGTAGCGCGCATGGAAGGGGATTGGGTGACGGCCCGCGTTCACGCGGAGAATGCGGTGACTGCGGCACGAAGTGGGGGCGAGAAGAAATTGGTGGCCATGGCCTTGCTGGGTTTCTCGGGCGCATTGCTGGGCCAGGGGGATCTCAAAGGAGCCGAGAAAGCGGCGAACGACGGCCTTCTGGCGGCACGCGAGAGTGGCGACAAAGAAATGATTGCCATGGGGATCTATGAAACGGCGGAGACGCCGTTCTATCAGGGAGATTTTCCGGCGGCCCAGAATGCTTACGAGCAGGCGCTGGCGCTGCACCAGGAGACCAAGAATTCCGTTTCCATTGCCGAGACACAGCTGGCGCTGGCGGAAGTGGCGCTCCAGGAGCAACAATCGGCTCGCGCGTCTTCGCTTCTGCAGCAAGCCGCTCCCGTGCTGCATCGGGGGAAGAACGCACATCTCGAGGCAAGGGCGTATCTCTTGTTGGGGCGCACGGCTCTGGAGCAGAAGCGCGTCCCGCAAGCGCAGAAGTTTTTCGCCGAGGCGACAAGCATGGCATCGAAGAATGTGGACCCCGATCAGCGACTGGAGTTTGCGGCGTGGTCCGCGCGAGCCGATGCGGCGGCAGGGTCCGGGGCGAAGGCACTTAAAACGCTGCAGGAATCGATTTCTGAGTTCGGATCGAAGGCAGGTGCGAGTGCGCAATTTGAAGGGCGGCTCGCGCTTGCGGAGTTGACGCTCAGGTTCGGCGATGCTTCACAGGCACGGGCCCAGCTGGAAGCGATCGAGAAGGATGCCGGCGGAAAGAGTTTCTCCGTGTTCGCACGCAGGGCAGCGGCGCTGCGGAATCCCACCTAAAGACAAACTTTAGGAGTTCCGAAGAATTCAGGCGAGGCCAAGGTGGTCTAGCTGGTAGTGTCCTCGAGAGATGACTTGATCGTCGTCGATCCAGACGTCGCAGTTGCGCGTGAGGACGTCGACATGGGTTTTGGATTTCCAGTCGGCGTGGGTTTGACTGCCGTAGGGATCGCCGAAGGCGATGTGCACGCCGGGAAATTTTTCGTCCTGCAGAAGGATGCCGATCATCGAGGAGAGACCGAGGTTGGTGCCAAAGGCCAGTTCGCCCACGCGGTCGCTGTTTTCGTCGGTGTGGCAGTACTGCCAGAATTCAGATTCGAGGTCCTTGCGGGCGCAATCCACGCAGGTTAGGCGGGCGCCTTCGATCGTGAGTACGAGTGGCGTAGTTTGCAGGTCGCCGTATTTTCCATTGAAATGATCGCCAGCGGTGGCATCGCAGACGAAGGTGCCATCGACAGTGGCGGGTGTGGTGAAGACTTCGCCGGCGGGAAGATTGGACCAGTAGCGCGGGCTGATGAGGCCGCTGGTTTTGACCCAATCGAGGCCGCGATCAAAATGCGCTGCGAAGCTCGTGCCAGCTTCGGTTTTTACCGTAAGCGTTTGGGCGCGGAGCATACGTTCCCTGAGCTTATCGCTCAGGCGATCGACCATCTGATAGTCGGCGCGCATGCCTTGCTGCATGATTTCAGGTGTTACGCCCACCATGTGGGCGTAGCGGATTTGTCGGCGCTCGACGACGCGGACGATGGCCATGCGCGCGCCGAGTTCGCCGGGCTGCGGTGTCATGCACATGATGCCAACGTCGGCGGTTTCGAGAGCTTCGAGGACGTCAGCCGGAGCAGCAGTCATGGGCCGCGGACCAAAATCCTCAAGGAGCAAGCCAGTGTACTGGGCGCTGCGATCTTCGATCGCGGCGGCGAGGCTGGCGGCTACAGAGCGGCTTGCCTGGTCGGCGATGAGCGCGACCTGCTCGCCGGGGCGGACACCGAGGCAGGTTTCTACGGCATTTTTGGCGCCGGGCATTAACAATGGGTCTGGGTGGCCGAAGTACATGTCTCAATTTTACAAGAATTGGCGGAAATTTGAAGAGTTGTTCATCCAATGGGCTGGATTTATGGAAACAGACAAATCACGGCCGCACAAAACTTCTGGGAGCTGCGGAGAAAAGCGGAAGCAGGGCTGCCGCACTCCGGATCTCAAGAGGGGACCGGGCGCCGGGAGACGCAGAAGGCGGGAACTTGGCCCCCGCCGCTGGTGACATTGGCGAGGCCGGTGGCGCTGAGGCGAGTGAGGAAACCGGCGAGTTTTCCGCGGAAAAGATAGGGGGCGAAATCGACGAGCATGTCGCGGTAGTCGACTTTGCCGACGTTGGCGATGTAGGGAAAAACTTCGCGGCGGATTGGGATCCGTTCCTGGACAATCCAGGTGCCGTTTTTGGTGGAAAGCGCGCGGCCGATGGCGGCGTCCCATGCCGATTCGTCCGTTTCCCAGCCGAGAGTCACGCCGGTGCCGCCGTACTCGTCGCTGGGTTTGAGGACGAGGTTTTCGCGTTCTTTGCCGATGAAGGCGAGGAGTTCGACGGGCTGGCCGTAGTGCGAGGTCCTTACGTCGGAAACAACTCGCGTCCAGGGGATGTGCCGGCGGATGAGTTCGCGCTCGTCGTGGGAAAACAGGGCGCCGTTTTGCTCGTCGGTGAGGACGGCGAAAAAGGCTTTCACGTGGGGAATCTTGCAGCGGAAGGTGTTGGCGACGCAGACGGCGTTGGCGGTATAGGCTTTTACGAGGGCGGAGCACTCGGCGGGCTTGGCGACGATGTCGTTGATGAGGACGCGGCGGTATACGAGGTCGATTTTGGTGTCGTGGGCGATGAGCTTGTTGCCGTCGAATTCCAGGTCGCGTGGATCGGCGATAACGGTGGGGACGCCCATTTTTTCGAAACGAGATCGCAGAATTTCGAACTCGCTGTAGGTGGGGACGTCCTCCCAATCGACGATGGCGATTTGCGGAGGACTGGCGGAGCCACCCCAATCGACGTAGCTCATGATCAGAGCATCGAGAAGCTTGGCGCTCAGCGGGTAACTCTGGATCGAATAATTCTGACTGAATTTGGCCATGACGGGCAGCTCGCGAAAAATCTCCGCCAGGGTTTCCGCGTAGCCGGCACCGGCCGGAGACTCGCCGTTGTATTCTGCGAATTTCAGGGAGTCGGGAAGAAGAAAAGCATCCAGGCGGGAAGCGGTGCTGGCCCGGCCGTAGGCGGCCGGGAGACGAGCCAGGCGTTCTTCCTCCGGGCGCAGATGAAGCTGGGCGAAAAGGTGTTTGTCTGCCAGCGCGGCGATGACGACACGTTCGCCGAGATCCGCGATGGTCTCGGCGACCGAGCGTACGCGCTCTTCATCTTCGGGCGATAGAAAAAAAGGGCGGAGAAAAGGGCAATGGACGCGGTCGCCGAAGGTGAGTTTTGATTGGCGCAGGCGTTTGAACAGATCTTCGGGGAGAGCAGGGACGCGGAGGAGCGTGGCCTTCAGGATGTCGTTCCACTCCTGGGCGGGATCGTGAGGAGAGAAGGAATGTGTGGGGGCGGTGGTCATTTTGTTTTGAGCCCCGGTGATCCCGCAGAAGAGCTGGCTGGCGCGCTCGGCGCCGAGGATTGACTTGCGGCGGCGCTTTTGGGCGCCCCGGTGAAGCCGGAGGCCGCGCCGACGCTGAGCATCTCTTCCCATCGTGGCCAGGGGAAAGAGGCTACGCCGTGGAGCGCACGGTCAATCACGAGCCGTGCCATTTTGTCGACTACGTGCTCGAAATAAAATTCGGTGATGCGGTCGCGCTCCATATCGGGCGCGGGATTGAGGAAATCGATCGCATAGGGGACGCCGTCCTGCACGGCAAATTCGATGGTGTTCATTTCGTAGCCGAGGGCTTCATTAATGGTCTGTGCATCTTTGACGATGCGGGCGCCAAGCTCGGACGACAAATAATTGTGATCGACAAGGTATTTGCGGTCTTTCGGATCGTAATGAACGGGAGTGATATCGGACTTTCCGAAGGTGAAGCAGCGGATGTACTTGTCGAAATGTATGAATTCCTGGAGGGTCATGCAGTAGGGCGAGGTTTTGTCGTAGGCGGCGAGGAGCTCCTCTTTGTTGTGAACTTTGTAGACGAGCTTCCAGCCGCCACCCGAAAAAGGTTTGAGGATGGCAGGGCGGCCGACGTAGTCGAGCAGAGCGTCCCAGTCGACCGGATAGGTGAGGTTGTGGAGCGATTCGGAAGTGATGTCGACGTCGCTCGGATATCCCTTTTGCGGCAGGAGAATTGTTTTGGGGATGGCGATGCCGAGTTTCGAGGCGACGGCGTAGTTGAAAAACTTGTCGTCGGCCGTCCACCAGAAGGGATTGTTGATGACGTAGGCGCCCTGTAGGACAGCGTGTTTTAGATAGCCACGGTAGTATTCGACTTCATGCGAGATGCGGTCGACGATGACGCGGTAACCGGAGGGCTCGCCCATACGCGTGCCGCCGAGCTTTAGGAATTCGGCAGCAACGCCGTCTTTTTTTCCGAGTTCATTGACGCGCACGATGAAGGCTGGGGGAAAGCTGTATTCACGCCCGCAGAGAAGGCCAACCTTTTTCATGTTTTTGCTCCTGACAGGTGAACCCAAGACCTTACGCCTTGCAGATGGTTTTAGTTGATTGCGTGCGCCGAAGAAACCCGAGGCTCGGTGATGCCGCGTGTTTCCGAGACGAGATGTCTTACTACCGCTTTCAGGTCGCCGGTTTGTTGATAGATGCGCAATTGGCGCTCTGCGCTAGTGCCGTCTTTCAGGATCGTATGGATGTATTCGACGGCGCTGCGGCTGCCGAGATCGTCCACGACGTCATCGACGAATTCAAGCAGCTCGAGCGCGAGCTCGCGCATGGGCACTTCGGCCTCCTTGCCGAAATCGATGAGCTTGCCTTCGATGCCATAGCGGGCGGCGCGCCATTTGTTTTCTTCGATGAGGGCGCGGCGATAGAGGCGGTAGCTTTGATTGCGCTCGTAGAGGCGGTGGAGTTTTACCACGATGGCTTGCGTGAGGGCCGCGATCGAGACAGCCTCTTCGACTTTGGTGGTTACGTCAAACATGCGGAATTCGAGAGTGCCGAACATGGGGTGAGGACGCACATCCCACCAGATTTTTTTTCCATTGTCGATGCAGTTCAGCTTCATCAGAAGGTTGACGAAATTCTCGTAGGCGCTCCAGGATTCGAACTGTTCCGGGATGCCCGTGCGCGGGAAGCGGCGGAAGACGGTGGTGCGGAAGGATTTCAGGCCGGTGTTGCGGCCCATCCAGAAGGGCGAACTGGTCGAGAGCGCGAGCAGGTGCGGGAGAAAATAGCGGACCATGTTCATCATGTCGATGGTGGTCTGCTTGTCGGGCATGGCTACGTGGACATGCATGCCGAAGATCAAAAGAGACCGGGCCAGCTGCTGGAGTTCCTCGACGATGTGTTCGTACCGTTCGCCGGGAGATATGACCTGGTCGATCCAACTGGAAAAGGGATGAGTACCGGCGGCGGCGACTTGCAATCCGGCGCGCTCGGCAGCGGCCACGAGCTCGCCGCGGGTGCGGTGCATTTCAATGCGCAGCTCGCCGACGTTTTCGCAGATCTTCGTGCCCGTCTCGACGATGGACTGGTGCATCTCGTGTTTCACTTGTTCCACGATATCCGGCGAAGCAGCGGAAACAAGTTGCATGACGTGAGAACGCAACGCACAGGTCGCGGGGTCAATGATCTGAAACTCTTCTTCAACACCGATAGTGAAGCGGTGAGCCATGGGGTGGCCCTCCGGATGGCCTTGGTCTCGCTGGGGACTTCTCGAGCGGTATCATACTCCGCAGGCGGGAAAAATGCATGCGTACTTGAGGAGGCCAGGAGACGGGAGTGGAGAAATAGAGCGCGAAAAAAGAGTGGGGCAGACAAGGTCCGCCCCACCTTGCCGAAGTTAGAGTGAACGCAGGAAGTTGAGGAGGTCCTGCTGCTGTTGAGGGCTGAGCTGTTTGAAATTGCTGATCACGGCGTTGGCTTCGGAGCCGGAACTGGCGTGTTCCTTGATGGCGTCGAGAAGATCGGTAGTACGGCCATCGTGCAGGAAGAAGATGCGCTGACCGAGACCCCAGAGAGGCGCGGAGCGGAATTGGTCGGGGCCAGCGCCGCCCTGGGAGACGCCATCGGCGAGATTTGTGCCCATGTGGTGGACGAGCAAGTCAGAGTACAGGTTGGCGTTGACCTGGCTAAGGCCCGGCGTGAGAGCCGAAGGCGCGGTCGCGAGCGTTGGCGTGTGGCACATGGCGCAGCCGATCGCATTGAAGTTGTGGCTGCCATTGGCAATCGATTGCGGGCCGCCGGGACTGGTGGTGGATGGCGTGGGGGGCGCGAGCAGACGCATGAACATGGCGAATGCCACGACGTCGCTCGGGACCGCCGTGTATTGCCCGGGGTTCATAACCGTGGCGTCCTCGGGAGTCGGGTTTACCCTGCAGTTCAGAGGAAGTCCGCCGGCCAGGGCTTCATCGGGGCTGGCACGCTCGTTCTCGAACAATTCATTCGTGACGCCCATTTCCACGTTGTAGGCTTCGCCGGCAAATACTTCGAGGGATTTGTTCTGGGCTTTCCAGCCGAAGCGAGTGATCATGCCATCGTTTCCGTCGCGGTTGACCTGGCCGGAGATGCCGAGAGACTGTTTTTGCCGCGAGTTCGCCTGCATGTTGCTGTAGATGGTTTCCTCGGAAATGTTCTCGATCAAGCCGGCGCCAAAGGTTGGAGTCGGAATGCGGAAGATGACGTTGTTCAAAGCCAGGTGCTGGGCGAAATTCGGCTGTTTAATGTTGCAATGGCCGGCGTCGCTTCGGCCGGAGATGACGAAGAGATCGTGGACACCGCCATCGGGCGTGCTGCTAAGGCTGGTGGCGTTCGCATTCAGAAAGAATTTGAAGCGCGCTTCGCGTACAGGGCCGTTGGGAGTGATGAAGGACGGGAGAGTGTTCTCGGCGCCATCCAGGCTGTAAACCAGTGTCTCGGGGTTAGGACCGACGAAAGGAAAGACCGTAGCGCTCGGGCTGGTTCCGCCGATGGCGGGTTGTGAGTGGCAGCTGGAACATTGGTTGCTGTTGAAGCGCGGCCCGAGTCCGTTGTTTGTACCGCCCTGAACGGATTCGACCTCCTGAAAACGGAGGAGACCGTTGGCAAAAAAGTCGGGAGCGCCTGGAGTTTGTGAGATGGAGGCTAACGGCAGACCGGAGTTGACGGTTCCCCCGCGAACACCTGGATCTTGCGGGGAGTGCTGGCCGAGCGTGACGGTGGCGAAAGAAACCGCGAGCAAGAAGGACATGGCGATACCCAGCTCGCGGATGGGAACAGACTTCGTTTTCTCGATAAGACCTCTAATTGCACCTGAGGACATAGCTTCTCCTTAAGGCACACCCGTAGTGCGATGTTTTGCCTGACTGAAAGCCCCCTGGGGCTTACAGAGGATGGACACCAAACTGCGCGCCGTGCCAGTGATCAGGACGCTCGGAGAGAAACCTGGTTCGAAGAGGGCTGAGTGGGAAGCCCAAGCGTAAGGCTGGGTTGCTGTGTCGGAGAAACTACGTCGTTTCAGGAGGCGCGTCACCTGACCTGAGGTACAGTTTTAGTACAAGTGAGAAAACGGTTGTGAAAGAAGTGCGAATCGGGCGTTGAGAATCGTGGCTATTTTTCTGGACGCGGAGCGCGGCGGGACAACCTGGAACAAAAATGGGACAGACACAATTGTCTGTCCCACCGGATGCTGTCACTGATTAGCCGTTCTATGCTGATGGCTAGTTTCCGATCTGTAGATGCCGCGTCACGCGGCGCCGAGCGCCCGGCGCTGCTGGAAGCACTCGCGGCAAAAGACCGGACGTCCTTGTGTGGGCCGGAAGGGGACAGTGGTTTCCTTACCGCACTGGGAGCAGGTGGTCTTTGTTTCCGAGCGCATCTGTGAAGCGCCGCCCCCTCCACCGCCTTCTGCGCGTTTGGCTTTGCAACCCTTGCAACGTTTCGGCTCGTTCTTGAAACCCTTGTCGGCGAAGAACATCTGCTCGCCGGCTGTAAAAACAAACTCAGCGCCGCATTCCGAACACTTCAGGACCCTGTCGTGGTATTCCATGAGCCGCTCTCCCCTTGCCCGAGTCAGGTAGGGGGATGGGCCGTTTCGCAACGAGGGCCAAGTAGGGTGATGAAACCTGAAGTCCGGGGGTACCGGGCTGGGGTCCCTTGGGCCTGCAAAAGCGAAGCTGCAACAGAAACCCAACGTCTCTGCCTAACCGGGGTCTAAATCACGGAAGTGCGGCGCTGAGAGGCAGCGAGGCGGAGGTTAGTCCGCTTCTCGCCGCTGCTTCTTGCGCAGTCGCTTCCGCGAAAGGGCTTCTTTGGCCCGGCGTTTTTCGCCTGGCTTCATGTAGAAGCTGTGCTTCTTGATTTCCTTGATGATATCTTCCTGTTGCACCTTGCGCTTGAAACGGCGCAGTGCATTTTCCAGAGATTCGCTTTCCTGGATAATGACTTCAGCCACTTTTACATTCACCCCCAATCCGGTTCGGATTGGCTACGTGCGGTGTCACTGCTAGGTTCGAACACCGCCCCGGTCATTATCGCATGGCAGCAGCCACGCGGTCACGCACACCGCTAGAGGCATCCCGCTTCGAGTTGCCATGGAGCGTCAAACCAAGACCTGCTCCACGGACTACATTTCCACTTGCGCACCATTTATCGTTGTGGACTCACCCTGATGAGGTAGCTGGCATCTTCTAATCAATTGCAGGTATGGAAGTCAAGGAATCTTTACAGGGAGCTAAAAGAAGGCAAGGTTTAGTACCCCTGTAATTACGGGGGTAATTTCGAAGTATACAGAAGGCTTTTCAGCATTTAGGGCTGCGCTCTCTGCCAAGTGGCCGGGAGCTTCTCTTGCCCTCTCGCTCGCTGGTGCTGGTAGAATGGGCCGCTTCTTAGAAGCGCGTCCGGAGGCCGGCCATGTCTGCGATGAGCGATGCCATCGGAGTACTCCTCGCTGGAGGCCAGGGCGAACGCTTGTGGCCCCTGACGCGCGACCGCGCGAAACCGGCCGTTCCATTCGGTGCCCTGTACCGCATCATTGACATTACCCTTTCGAATTGCATCAACTCCGATCTACGGCGCGTGTTCGTCCTCACGCAATACAAGGCACTGAGTCTCAACCGGCACGTGCGCGCGGGTTGGTCGCCGCTCGCAGGGCTCGGCGACTACATCGAAGTGCTTACGCCGCAGATGCGCGTTTCAAAGGAGTGGTACCAGGGAACGGCCGATGCCGTTTATCAGAACATCTATTCGATAGGAAGCGAGCGGTCGAAGTACGTGTTTATTCTTTCCGGCGACCACATCTACAAAATGAATTACGCCAAAATGCTGAAGCAGCATCTGGATTCTGCGGCCGATGTGACCGTGGCGACCATCCAGATTCCTGTCGCACAGGCGGTAAAGCAATTCGGCGTGATTGAAGTGGATAAAGACTGGCGCATTATCGGCTTCGAAGAGAAACCCGCCGATCCAAAACAGTCCCCGCATCACCCGGGGAATTGCAACGCTTCGATGGGGATCTACATTTTCAATACGCAGCTGATGATCCCGGTCCTTTTGGCGGATTCCGAGGACCCGAAGTCGAGCCACGATTTTGGCAAAGATATTCTGCCGCGGATTATTTCTAAGCACAGGGTGTTTGCGTATAACTTCGTCGACGAGAACCAGAAAGACGCCTTGTACTGGCGCGACGTGGGCACCCTGGATGCCTACTATGAAGCAAACATGGACCTGGTCAGCGTGTCGCCGGTATTCAATTTGTATGATAACAACTGGCCGCTGCGCACGTGGCAGCACCAGTATCCGCCGGCGAAATTCGTGTTTGCTGATCCGGAGCGCATGGGCGTGGCGCTTGATTCCATCGTTGCGGGAGGTTCGGTGATCTCCGGAGGCCGCGTGCAAAGGTGCGTCATCGGGAACAACGTTCGCGTGAATAGCTACTCGGAAGTGAGCGATTCGATCATCTACAATCACGTGAACATTGGCCGGCACTCGCGCATTCGCCGCGCCATCATCGACCGCCACGTCAGCCTTCCCGAACGCACGGAGATCGGCTACGACACGGAAACCGACCGGCGGCGGTTCCATGTGACAGATTCGGGGATCGTTGTGGTTGTCCGGCAGGAATCCCTCATCGAAGAACCAGAAACCGCGTAAGGATGGCCGGTCTCCCGGAAATCCCTGGGTCCCGGGCAATGACCGGCAGAGGCGCGGAAATAGACTTCCGGGCGTCTGATACAATCTCAAGTTCAATCCAACCAGGAGATTGCTCGGACATGTCCACGAACATCACTCGCGTCAACGCCCGCCAGGTCATCGATTCGCGCGGGAATCCCACTGTCGAAGCCGACGTATATGTCGGAACTGGAGCGAAGGGCCGCGCTGCGGTTCCCTCCGGCGCCTCGACCGGCGAACACGAAGCGCTGGAGCTGCGCGATGGAGACAAGTCGCGGTATCTCGGGAAGGGCGTGCAGAAGGCGGTGGCTAACGTAAACGGCGAAATTGCCAAGGCCGTTGTGGGGTTTGACGCTGCCGACCAGCGCGGGCTCGACAGGCGCATGATCGAGCTGGATGGCACGCCTACCAAGTCGCGCCTCGGTGCCAACGCGATCCTTGCCGTTTCCATGGCGGCAGCGCGCGGTTCCGCGGCGGCGCAGAATCTTCCGCTCTACAAATATCTAGCGCGCTACTCGACGGACACGAGCGCGAATCTTCTCCCTGTACCGATGATGAACATCCTGAATGGCGGCGCTCATGCCGATAGCTCCGTGGACTTCCAGGAATTCATGGTTATGCCGGTCGGCGCGCCAAGTTTTTCGGAGGCGCTGCGGTGGGGCGTGGAAATCTTTCATTCCCTGAAATCCGCTCTGAAAAAGCATGGATATTCGACGGCCGTGGGAGATGAAGGGGGCTTTGCGCCGAGTTGCAAATCCAACGAGGAAGCCATCCAAATCGTGCTCGAGGCGATTGGCGCGGCGGGATACAAGCCGGGCGAGCAGGTCAGCATTGCGCTCGACCCGGCGTCCAGCGAGTTCTATGACAAGGCCAGCGGCAATTACGTTTTCAAGAAGTCAGACAAGTCCCGGCACTCTTCGGACGAGATGGCTGCGTATTGGACGAGCTGGGTCGAGAAATATCCAATCGTATCGATCGAAGACGGGATGGCCGAGGACGATTGGTCCGGTTGGAAAACGCTGACGCAACTGGTTGGCACGAAGTCTTCCAGGAGAAAAATCCAGCTTGTTGGTGACGACCTCTTTGTGACGAACACGGCGCGGCTCTCGCGGGGAATCAAAGAGGGAATTGCCAACGCCATTCTGATCAAGCTGAATCAGATTGGCAGCGTAACCGAAACCATCGATGCCATCGAAATGGCGCGTAAGGCCGGCTACAACTCCATTATTTCTCATCGCTCCGGCGAGACCGAAGACACGTTCATCGCCGATCTGGCCGTTGCCACCGGTGCAGGGCAGATCAAGACTGGCTCTGCTTCGCGCACCGACCGAATAGCAAAATACAATCAGCTATTGCGCATCGAGGAAGAACTCGGCTCCGCGGCGCGGTTCAATGGAAAGGCTGCTCTCGGCTAGGCGAAGGCCTCGTTCCGCCTGCACAGCACTCCTGCGCCAGCTTCCCACGAAGGAGGTGTCCTGTATGAGACGCAGCCGGTCCTTTCTAGGGACTATTTTTCTGTTGCTGGCGCAGGTTTCAATCGTGCCCCGACAGACCGAAAAACCGGCCGACCCGGCCACCGCTCCGCCGAAAATACTTCTCCTCGTCCACCAGCAATTCAAATTTGGAAGCGAAAGCGCGCGGCAAAAGCTGGCGGTCTCGATAGTGCATGCCTCTGACCGGCTGGATGTCCCCAACTCTTGGATCGATCTCCAGTCGATCACCGGACCGCCGGAAGCACTCTCTTTCGATCCCTTCGACTCCTTTGAGCAGGTGGACAGGGCCTATGTTGTCTGGGGGCAGTTGTTTGCCGCGCATCCCCAGCTTCTGAACCTCCAGCAACAGATCAGGGCACTTCTAACGAGCGAGGACACGATCATCGCTGTTCGCCGCGATGACCTCGGCTACCGCGTGAACCGTATTGATCTCTCAAAGGCTCGCTACATGCGCATTCTCGAAGTTCGTCTTCGCCCGGGCCATGAAAGCGATTTCGCCGAGTCGTTCAAATTGCTTGGCGCCGCCTACGAAAAAATCAATGCGGACATGCCGTGGGTCATTTATCAAGCAAACGTTGGAACTCGCTCGCCCTTCTTCCTCGTCTTTGTGGCCATGCGCGCGCTCAAGGAAAATGACGCTTATCTTGCCCGCGCTCCGGAACTTCGCGAAGCCGAAGGTGATCGAGGCTTCGAGCGCATGCAACAGATCGCGCGAGAAGCGTATCGGAGCACAAAGAGCAATCTCTATGCGGTCAGCCCGGAGACCTCTCACGTCCCCAAGGAGATCATCGACGGGGATCCTGATTTCTGGCTGTCGAAACCGTCCGCTAAGGCGAAGCCTTCGCCGGCCACCGGAACCGAAGAGGAGTCCCGGCAAAAGGCCGCGGAAGCAAACCCAAAGTTGTAGCAGGAGAGCTTCTGTCCGGGTTCTTTCATGACGCAAGCCTCAAAATCTTCTCCCGGGGATGAAAGCGCTCCCATCCGCGCCGCGGTCAAAGGCGATATTCCCGCGCTCGTCCGGCTGATCAACGCGGCATTTATCGTGGAGCAGTTTGTTTTTGATGGCGATCGCATCAGCGCCGAAGAGGCCCGGGCATGCTTGGAAACCGGAAAGTTTCTGGTCACGCACGACTCTGCTGCCTTCGCCGCGTGCGTTTATGTGGAATTGCGAAAAGACCGCGGCTATCTGGGTCTGCTAGCCGTGGATCCGCAGCGTCAGGGTGAAGGACTGGGCCGCAAACTCGTTGCCG